>ERZ808267.28-NODE-28-length-95686-cov-6.287407_pt1 | contig 95686 bp, 91 predicted proteins | sample MGYA00521241_ERZ808267 | MGnify/ENA primary metagenome ERZ808267 (study PRJEB31516, sample SAMN03275592) | gut metagenome | biome: mammalia-associated habitat; material: feces | host: Papio cynocephalus | place: Kenya | collected 2012-07-19 ...
CTGACCCATCGGCTGACCCATCGGCTGACCCATTGGCTGACCCATCGGCTGGCCCATTGGCTGGCTCATTGGCTGACCCATCGGTTGGCTCATCGGCTGATCCTGTTGTGCCTGAACAGGATTGGATATATCCGGATTAATTACTCCGGAATTTGTACCATCAAAATTGTTATAATTATTATCCATAAATTCTCCTATATTATACTTTATTACAGTTATATTACTTTATACATCCTTTATTGCACTTACAATTCCACCTGCAGAACCAAGTACGATAACCCATGCACCAAGTCCCATCATTGCAAAGAAATGTGATGAGCATAATATAAGGATAAGAAGACATGCAAGTGGTATAATTGAGAAAACCAGCTTAAGCTTCTTATTATTAATAACGGTAAATACAAGAAGTCCGATACCAGAGATAATAATTAACCATGGTGTAATCATAAGAGCAGCTGTACCCTTAAGCAATAAATAAACTATACCAAGACCTTCGTTTACAACTCCCTTTTTAACCTTAACATCTGTTTCATACTCAACGGCATCAATCACATCATCGGTATCAAAGTCATCCAATTCTTCGATAATATCCTTTTTATCAACCTTGAGCTTATCACATACTCTGTTAACTGTATTACTTGCCTTTGAAAGCTCAAACAGGTTAAGACCGTCACTGACACTTATCTTTACCTTCTTACCAATATCAACCTTATCGCTATAATGTGCACTGGCAAAATTAAGGAAAGGTCCAAATATTAAGAGCATGGCTGCAATTATGCCAATAAGGCAGAAAGTACTAAGACCCATCTTGCTGACCTTCTTCTTAAACTGATTTTGCACATCCTTAATATTTTCCATAGCCTTATTAGGCTGCTTTGGTGCCTGCTGATATCCGTACTGTGGCTGCGCATACTGCTGATTCATTTGTGGCTGCACATACTGCTGATTTATTTGTGGCTGTGCGTACTGTTGATTCATTTGTGGCTGTGCGTACTGTTGATTCATTTGTGGCTGCACATACTGCTGATTCATTTGTGGCTGTGCGTACTGTTGATTCGCCTGTGGCTGTGCATATTGCTGATTTGCCTGTGGCTGTGTGATTTGTTGATTGTTGTTATCCATTTTGTTTCCTCCTTAATATGTTTTTACTTCTTCTTCACCATTTAAAACTCTTAATGCGCCCTGGGCCAGTGCCAGCAGCTCATCCTCTCCCGGATAAACTGTTATAGGTGCAATAAATCCGACTTTTTCCCTGAATCTCTCTATAACATTCTTAGAATATGCAATTCCACCTGTGAAGATTATCTGGTCAACCTTGCCATTCAGTACGGTTGCCTGTGCACCTATATCCTTTGAAACCTGATATATAAATGCATTATATATTAAAGTTGCATATTCATCCTTCTTGTTAAATACAGCATCCTCAACATCTCTCGCATCATTTGTGCCAAGATATGCGTTATATCCTGCTTTTCCAACCAACTGCTTAATCATTTCCTTTTCTGTGTACTTTCCTGAATAGCAAAGTCTTATAAGCTCTCCACTTGGAACTCCCCCTGCTCTCTCAGGTGAAAATGCTCCATCTCCGTCAAGTGCGTTGAATACATCAATTACCTTTCCGTCTTTATGTGCTCCTACTGATACTCCACCACCCATGTGAACAACAATAAGATTAAGGTCTTCATATTTAACACCCTTTTCCTTTGCATATCTCTTTGCAACAGCCTTCTGGTTAAGGGCATGGAAAATACTTGTTCTTGGAAGCTCAGGATGTCCTGATATTCTTGCAACATCAGAAAGCTCATCAACAACAACAGGATCTACGATGTAGGATGGTATATTAAGCTCATCTGCCATTTCTCTTGCAATTATACCACCAAGATTAGATGCATGCTCCCCTCTCTTTGACTCCAGAAGATCTTTTAAGAGCTCGTCAGATACCGCATATGTACCACTTGGTATTGGCTTTAACAAACCACCTCTGCCGACAATAACATCCAGGTCCTTTACATCAAAGCTCTTATCTTTTAGAACATTTAATATAACCTCTTTACGAAAATCCTTCTGTGCAACTACGGAATCATACTGAGTAATAACCTCTGTAGGATGTCTTAATGTTTCTTCAAAAAGAAGGTTTTCATCCTCGAACACACCGATTTTTGTAGATGTGGATCCGGGATTAATTATAAGTGACTTATAACCCATTTGTATTTCCTCCATATTCTTTATAATCTATGATTAAAATGGCAGCTTGATGCCTTCCGTCCTATGTCACAGATTTACTTGTTTGACATTGCCTCTGCAACTATAGCTGCAAGTGCAATGGAATTAACCTTTGTCTCAAAGGAATCTGAACGTGATGTAAGAATAACCGGTGCCTTTGTTCCTGTAAGAATACATCCGTTCTTAACCTTTGCTGTATGTACAAGTGTCTTATATACAAGATTTCCTGCATGTATGTCAGGGAAAAGAAGGATGTCTGCATCCCCGACAATCTTACGTCCTGTTGCTCCCTTGTGTCTTGCTGCTTCAGGATCAATAGCAAGATCCATTGAAAGCGGACCATCTACTATACATCCGGTAATTTCACCATTTTCATTCATTCTGGTAAGCTCAGCAGCTTCAACTGTAACAGGCATTTTAGGATTAACAACCTCAACTGCTGCAAGAGGGGCAACCTTTGGACATTCTACTCCACATGCATGGGCAACCTCAACAGTGTTATTGATAATTCCCACCTTATCTTCAAGAGTAGGATATGGAATAAATGCAACATCTGTAAGGTAGAATAGCTTTTCATACCCGTCAATCTCAAAAACAGCCACATGTGAAAGCGGCTTGCCGGTTCTAAGGCCAACCTCCTTGTCAAGAACGCTCTTCAAAAAGCCTTTAGTATCAATAAGACCTTTCATATACATATCTGCCTTGCCATCATGAACAAGCTTAACTGCTGTAAGAGCTGCCTCAGTAGTATCCTTGACATCTATAATTTCATAACCGGTTAAATCCATATTAATGCCGGCAGCTACTTCCTTTATCTTATCAGCATCTCCAACCAGAATGGCATCGGCAATGTTCTTATCTCTTGCAGCCTGTACCGCTTCCAGTACAGCATCATCCTGCGCTACTGCAACAGCAACCTTTTTTTTGCCACAGGTTGAAATCTTCTCCAGTAATCCATCAAAATTATTCATTTGTTTTTCTTCCTTTCTCCTTGATATAAGATGCTTATATTTGTGCCACGCACAAAACCGTACGGGCATAACATATTCATTCGATTTTGTCTGCCTTTCTGATAATAACATCCAGAATCGATGAAATAATACAAAGTAACACAGCCGCTATCCCCAGACTCCTGTTAATTGTCTTTTCCCTTTTTTGTTTTCTTTTTAATGCTTCTTTAAGCATTTCCTTATTCAGCTTTTTTTCTGCCCCGGAAATCCGCTTTTCCCGCGGTTCTTCATTTTTAAAAGGTTTTTTGGGCAGCTTTGCCTGTTTAGGTTTTTTTATCTTTGACATAGCTTCTCCTCACAAACACATTATCGTTAATTATACCACACAAATGTAAAATAATACAATATATATAGCGACTATAGGCGAAAAATAAGTTGCAATTATGAAACGATATCCTCCTTATTCCGTTCCACCAATCAGCATTTGCCTGCTGTATTTGTAGTATGCCGTTGCAAGAAGTATAGTCATAACTATCCAGCTTATTGGTTCGGTAAAGGCAACACCCACATACCCAAGCTTCGGTACCAGAAAACCTGCGGACAATATTTTAACCAGCATCTCAAGCACACTGGACATAATCGGTATAATCTTTCTTCCCATACCCTGAAGACTATATCTGAAGATGAACAACGGTCCCAGGACATAGAAAAATAAAATGCTTATTTTGGCATACATTACTGCCGAATCTACTATTTCAGGCTCATCTGAGCTGGAAAGCCACATAAATACCGGCTTACTGAACAGATAACATACTATAATAAGCACTGTTGTTACGGCTGTTACTATTGCCAGTGTCTGTCTTACTCCCTGCTTTACCCTGTCATATTTACCCGCACCCATATTCTGGCTCACAAAGGTTGTAAGTGATATGCCAAAGGTAAAAATCATTACAGACAATATATCAAATACCCTCCTTGCAGCTGTATGGGCAGTTACGATATTTGTACCAAGCTTATTAATGGCTCCCTGAAGGACAACCGTTCCCACATTAACTATGCAGGACATAAGCCCCATGGAGAGTCCTGTTGATATAAGTGTCCTGTATTGCTCTTTTTCCGGCACAAAATCCCCTTTTTCCGGCAATATTTCCTTGTATTTTATTGCCATATATGATGCACAAAGCACACCTGCAAGTCCCTGGGCAATAATTGTCGCATAAGCCGCTCCCTTTATTCCCCAGTCAAAGCCGCATACAAAAAGTAAATCAAGACCTATATTTACTATTACAGACACAAGAAGACAGTATAAGGATGTTTTACTGTCACCGACTGCCCTTAACAGATTTGCGCTGCAATTATAAACGGCAGTGAGAATTATACCTGCCAGTATTATTTTTACATAAGCTACTGCCTGTGGCATTATTTCTCCCGGAGTATCCAGCCATGTAAGGATGTTATTGATAAATTTCAGAGATAAAACAGTAAGTATAACCGAGGAAACAAATGTAAGTACAAATGTTCCCGCCACATATTTCTTCAGTTTTTTGTAATCCTTTGCTCCAAATGCATTAGCCACAGGTATGGCAAAGCCCTGGGTGAGTCCGTTTATAAATCCAATTATTGTATTTGACACTACTGCTGTTGCTCCGACCGCTGCCAGAGCCTTGGGACTTACATATGCACTTACAATTTTTCCGTCTGCCATATTATATAGCTGCTGTAATATATATCCCAGCATAACAGGGATAGTAAACATTATTATAATTTTTGCGGGAGAACCCTTTGTTAAATCCTTCATTGCAATCTGCCTCGTATCTCCTTGCCCTGCTCCACATATTCAATAAGCTTCCGGGCAATAGTATTAGTTATAATCTCTCCCCGGGTAAGTATATAGCTTCCCGGCGGATATACATATACATTATCTATAGCCTTTGTTCCCACAAGCTGCAATATTTTGTCTGAGGAAATCGTTTTTGCGGCATTTGTATCAAGCCCGCTTTCTGTGACAAAGTTCCTTAGTGAATTGCTTTTTATATTACTTTTTTCATTGCTGCACATAGCCTCAATTTCACTGTCCAGTATTGCTAAACCCCTGTACAAATATTCAAAATCCTCAACGGAATCTGCCGGTGTAGAAATAAGAACCGCATAATCAGTTCCCGTCATTTCTACTACAAGCTTACCTATTTTGTCAAGCTTAAACCCCAACCAGGTTCCGGCTATATACGAATTTGTCCACATTCCCGGTCTGCTGTTTTCTAAGCCTGCTTTATTAAAAATAGTTGTAATAACTATTCTGGTGATATCATAATCCCAGGCTCCCGCAGCCTTTGCCGATTTTTTCTCCAGAACACGAACAAATTTTAAGTTTTTGCACCTATCTCTGAATTCCACAAGACGTTGATTGTATTCATTATAATTCTCGTCAATTCCCTTGGCAATGCCTCTTTCCATACTGTACATAAGCAGATAAGAGGGTGATGATGTCATATACACTCCCAGATATCTTCTTACATCCTCATCCATTTCCTTTTTCATTACATGTAGCAGGGCAGTCTGGGTAAGGGAATTCATGGTTTTATGAAGACTATGTATAACCAGGTCTGCGCCCTTATGTATGGATGACTCCGGTGCATATTCATTGAATGGCAGATGTGCCCCGTGTGCCTCATCCACAATAAGCCTTATGTTGTACTCCTTTAATATATTACTGATTGCCTCAACAGGGGATATAACACCTTCATAGGTAGGGCTGGTCAGTACCATAGCTCCTATTCCCTGGGTATTCTCACATATTTTTCTGACTCTTTCCGGATCTATTGAGCCATCTATATCAGGCATATATTTATCGCTTTTTCCAAGAGAATCCGGATAAATATAAACCGGCTCAAGACCAAGCAGCTCTACAGCATTGTAAACTGATTTGTGACAGTTTCTTGCAACAATTATTTTATTGTTCCCACTATTTCCGCTGTTTCCCCTGAAACAGGCTGTAATAGCAGTAAGAATTCCACAGGTTGCTCCGTTGACAAGATAATAGCTGGCATAGGTTTTGTAAATTTCTGTCAGGTTATTAAGAGAATCCTTTATTATTTCCCGGGGATTGTATAAATCATCTGTTCCCGGTACCTCCGTAACATCCACAGCCTGAGCCAGATCCAATGCCCGGTCAATTATCCCGACGGATTTTTGCTTTGATGGCTTGCGCTTATGCCCCGGCATATGCCAGGGAGCCGGTGCTTTATCCAGATATTCCTCTATTCCTTCCGTAACATACTTTTTCATAATACAATCTTGCTATCCTATATTATTCTTTTTCTATGAAAATACTATATTTTCAACATCAGCCACAGTAATAGTCATCAGTTCCTCTTCATCCAGATGTGGATCTGATATTAATCTGTTTGCCTGGTTATTTATTGCTTTTTCAAGATAATTTCTGGCTGAACGGGCATTTCCAAAATTAACAGGTGGATTGCTTAAGGTCTTATTAAATACATTTCTTACATATTCAATTGCTTCACCGGAAAATCTGTAATCCAGCCCGGCAGCCCTGTCGGATACTATTTTTACCAGCTCTTCCCCTGAATAATTCGGAAAATGTATCGTTCTGTTAAATCTGGATCGTAAACCGGGGTTGGCATCCAGAAATATCTGCATCTCTTTATCATATCCGGCAACTATAACAATCAGGTCATCCCTGTAATCCTCCATTGCCTTATTAAGAATATCTATTGCCTCCTGTCCAAAATCTCCATCCTGCTTACCCACAGACAGGGCATATGCCTCATCTATAAATAATATTCCGCCCTTAGCCTTTTCAACAACCTCCATTACCTTTTCCGCTGTCTGTCCCATGTAACCTGCCACAAGTCCGGAACGGTCTACCTCTACCAGATGACCCTTTGAAAGAATGCCAAGTCCGTGGTATATCTTGGACAAAATCCTTGCCACAGTAGTTTTTCCCGTTCCGGGATTCCCGAGAAATACCAAGTGATTGTTGGTAGGTGGAAGCTGCAAGCCTTTAGCCTCCCTAAGCTTACATATCCTGAGAAGATTTACCAGATTGTTCACTTCCTTTTTTACACTTTCCATGCCGGTAAGCTCATTAAGCTCCTGTAATAATTTCTCAAGCTGATTTGCATCCTGAACCACCTCGGACTGCTGCACATTTCTGTTTTCTCTGCCTGAATTACCCATAGCTGTATCTTCAGCTTCCATATTATTCTTCTTTGTTACACCATCTTTATTATTTTCAGATATCCCTGTTTTTCTTCTTGCTCCTAAATCACCGTAAGCTCTGCCATTCATGTCATTATCCCATGTATTAAACGGAGCATATTGAGGGGTTTCTTCCTGTTTTACCCTGCTCCCCGGTTTAAAGGCTATGGTTGGCTTGTACTCATTTATCATTTCCCGAATAACATCCACACTGTCTCTAAGCATATTAATATATGATGACAAAGCTTCGACCTCACCATTTCTTATCTCATTGTTACATGAAATAAGATCATTTCCCACATAATGAAACGTAGATATATACAGAGTTATCAGATCATAATATCCTGTTGACAGCTCTCCTGTTTCTGCGCCATTGTTGGACTTGACAAAGGCTGTCAGCGACAGAGGAGGATTTTCCATGATGTGCTCGCTCTTCAGATTCCATTTGTCTGCATATTCCGAAATGGAAAACTCATTAAACTGATATCCCATCAGGGTATTAATATATCTGATTTCCTCTTTATTAACTTTGCCGTCAGCATAAGAAAGATAAATAAGAAAATTAAGCATATCCGTCATATAATTACCGGCAAGGTTAATTTTTCCCTTTGTGCGCAGGTAATCTGCATATCCTATGCTGGCTGCCCTCTTAAGGCAGAGCTGATACATAGAATTACATTCTTCTTTTACAATACTTTTAAATCCCCAATCAATAGCCATATTCACATTCCTCAATCAAATTATATTAATAGCAATTTTTTCATTTCCTGATATAATCTACCAAGAGGTAATCCAACAACATTATTATAATCTCCCCTTATTTCTTTTATATAAAGAGCACAGCTATCCTGTATTCCATATGCTCCGGCCTTATCCAATGGCAAACCCGTTTCAATATAATGCCATATTTCTTCATCTGTCATAGGATAAAACGTAACATCCGTATCTTCATAAAAGCTGTAATATCTCTCTGTTTTTTGTTCATTATACATTATGGTTACACCTGTATATACCGTATGGGTTCTGCCCTGAAGCATATCTAGCATCCTGTAAGCATCATACTTATCTTTAGGCTTGCCAAGAACACTGTCATTAAATACCACTATGGTATCTGCGCCTATTATAATATAATCATGTGTATTATACCCATATTTTTCCTTTATGATATCATGCACATCAATTGCTTTATTGCGCGACAGTTCCTTAACAATATCACAAGGCCGATTATCAGTTATTATTTCTTCTTTTTCCGAGGGTATTACCTCAAAATCAAATCCTCCCCGGGACAAAAGCTCCCTGCGTCTCGGCGACTGGGAGGCAAGAATAATTTTTTTCATAGAATGTCTCTATTCCTCCGTGAAATCCATATAGAAAGCATATAGATAAATGATATCATCATAGATTTTTTAGTGCAAGTCATTTTATCCACATAACACAGTATTTAATATACTTTTTGACTATTTCTATTAGTTATGGAAATGTCCAATACATTTTTTATAAAAAAAAACCTTGATTCTCACAGGAATCAAGGTTCTTAGAGGCGCGAGCCGGATTTGAACCGGCGATGACGGTGTTGCAGACCGGAGCCTTACCACTTGGCTATCGCGCCATATATCATTAACGATATGAGCTCCCCGAGTAGGGCTCGAACCTACAACAACTCGGTTAACAGCCGAGTGCTCTACCATTGAGCTATCGAGGAATAATATTATTGTATTTTTTACCCGAATTAGATTATATGAGAAATTCTGCTATAAGTCAATATCAGATTACAATCTTTCATTCGCAAAAATAATCTAAGATATTACATAATACAATAACAAAACGGAGATGGAGGGATTTGAACCCTCGCGCCGCGCGAACGACCTACACCCTTAGCAGGGGCGCCTCTTCAGCCACTTGAGTACATCTCCAGTGCCTAAATCCTACCAATCAGTACTTGGCAAATATTTAGTTCTACGTTAACACGCTTAAAAATTATAACAAATCATATTTATAATGTCAATGTCTTTTTTGTGTATATGACACCAATTCATTTATACCATTATCACTTTCCACATAATAAACCATTATCAGATCTTTGGGTTGTATAAATATCAGAGCCTCATTATCGTTAAAGCTTTGCTTATACACGCTGCCATCCCCGGCAGTTATATAGACATATGTCTCTCCATCCATATTTATATATTTTATATCCTTAACTGTAATCTCTTTTTCCAGAAGCTGGTCGTTTATAATATCCTCCCCGGTTGCTATTCCATTTTCCACCATAAGCTTTCTGTAATTGTTAAGTACCTCTCTCTGGGTGTTACCTGTGGCAACAATATTATACTTTTCCACATTAACCATGGCATACATTTTAACCAACCCTGCATTATCCTTCATAACCATTATATAGGTTGGTATTCCGTCAATATTGATAAGGGATGGAAATGATGCTGTATATCCAAGATTTTGTACCTGTCCTTCAGCAGACTCCATGGCAGAATGCTCCTCTGCTCCTGTTATGGCATAATATTTGCTGTCTCCTGTACGGGAATTCATCATAACAAAGCCTATGTTGGACTGATCTCCATTTACGGAGGTTACTCCGGTATAAACCCATACATCTCCGTCCATTACCTTATAGCCATAATCATCAGTTGTAACCTTACAGCCCTTATTTCCAAATATACTGTTGATAAAGCCTCCTGAAAGCTTTCCGTACCAGTTATATTTGTCACAGGCAAGGTCTCCGTCATAAACTCTGTCAACCCAGTTAGGCACATCCTCTACATCCATATATTCACAATCTCCGGAACAGGGATCACAGATTACTATTCCGGTTACATCCTTAGCTCCAAACAACCCGGCATTTGGCTTTAAAACCGGACAGATATAGTATGGATTTCCTTCATTATCCAGCTCAAAAAAGGCTCCGTAAAAGTCATATGTAGGATACTTTGTCTGTATATGACGTTGCAAGTCATACTTAAAGCATGCAGATTCTGAGTATCTGATTGGTTTTTTAAGCTCTACATAATATGCCTCATTTTTTACCGGATCCACAAGCACATATCCGGGAATTCCATTGTCCCTGTTGTTCATGAATTTTATAAAGCCCGCATATTCAAGGCTAGCTACCTTCATGGGACGTCCCTGGTAATCGATTGTACTATATTCCTCGCTGACTTCATACTGGCTTACTACATCAGAAAGTGAGCCAATTGCCCTGTCACCTAATATAATTGCACTGTCCGTATCCATCAGGGCTATATCATTGACATTATCACTTTTTACAATATCCCTGTTAAAATCCCCTTCTTCAATTCTGATTAACCCTGCATATTTTGACGAGCTGACCAGCCTAGATGATAAAAATCCCCCTATTACAACCACAATCAGGCATAAGCCTGTTATTCCGGCCAGAATTATACTGTAAACAGGCAGCCTGTTATCCTTCTCCTTTTTATTTTTGCCTTTTGTTTCTAAACTAAAATCCATGGTTACGAAAAAAATACACGCAAATGTGATTATCATCCATATCCAGAATGAAACCTTATATATACTTATGGCAGGAACAGCAAAATAGTAATATATCACCTCTGCTGCTATCAATGTTATAAGGGCTATTATATTAGCCTTGCCAAATCTGCTGTTTTTTTCTTTATTCGTGCCTTTTTTCTTTTTCATGATTCCATCCACATCATATACAACCTTTACCTTTTTTCCCATAAATATACTCCTTGCTTACACGCATCTACAAATCATTACTTATTTGTTCAGGCTTTTTTTATAATCCTCTATTGCTGTATTATAAAGATTATTTCCTTCACTGTCAATCACAACAACAACAGGAAAGTCTTCGACTTTCATTTTTCTTATTGCTTCTGTTCCAAGATCATCATATGCTATAACCTCTGATTTTTTGATACACTTTGATAGTAAAGCACCTGCTCCCCCGACCGCTGCCATATATACAGCCCCATTTTTTACTATGGCATCTATTACATCCTGATTTCTCCTGCCTTTTCCTATCATTCCCGACAGTCCTTTGTCAAGCAGTACAGGAGTATATTTATCCATTCTGCTGCTGGTTGTCGGACCTGCAGATCCAATAACCTGCCCCGGCTTGGCAGGAGTAGGTCCAAGATAGTATATTACATTTCCTGTTATGTCAAGGGGGAGCACCCCTTTTTCATATAGTATTTTTCCATTTTCCTTTTTTAACCCGGATTCCATTATTCCGTCATACATACGCTTATGTGCTGCATCTCTTGCACTGTATATTGTTCCGGTCAGATATATGTAGTCTCCTGCTTTTAAACTCTTAATTTCTTCCTTTGAAAAAGGTACCTTTACTATTTTTTTATCACCCATTTTATTACTAACGGTCAGATGACCGTACTCCCTTTCTTATTTTGTAAGTATATATCCATATACCTCTATATATTCTACTTTATTACTGTATTTATCACTGCTGCATCTGAATTGCGTAATAATAAGCTTTATACTTCCGTTTATATTTATTTCATAGAATTCATCCTCTGATACATTTTCTCTGTTATAAAAGTATTCATATGTCTGGGCAAAATCCACATTCACATAATACTCTTCCCCATATTCAATCTCTATATTATGTAAATCATCCTTTGTGATTTTTCTTGTTGTGGAATTAAAGGCATATATATTCGAATATCCCCGGATATCCATTCCGTCCTTAAGGCCTGTATTACAATTAAAATAAACGTACTCACTCCGATTTATAGAATTATTATCATAGTGTGACATTTTTTCTTCCAGTGCATTTCTCTCTGCTTTTGTGTACTTTTCCTTCAGATATTCCTCTCCGTATATGGTATCCTCCAAATATGAATATGGTCCGATTGCAGCACTATAATTTTCCTGCTCCACTGCTTTTTCAAATCTGCCCTTTTGGGACATATACGAAACCCTCATAATATTTATTCCGGGCATAATAAGGGTCAGCAGCAGCAAAACCACAATGACATGAATAAGATAAATATACTCCTTTTTCCCAAGCAGCTTTCCGATTACAGGCTTCCACATAATATATATAATCTGAAAAATAATTAGTATCAGTCCCAAATACCTTTTCTCAGTAAATCCACACTCCCTGATTCTTATTCCAAGACAGATTATCTCAAGCACCACAAAAGGGATGTAAATATATGGCATTGCTCCAACTGTTTTTCTATATATGCCTGGTGAATTTCCACCTTTACCGGCCTTTTCCTCAAGAAATGCATTGGCCATCAGCCAAATCGGACATCCTATAATAAATATATAAGCACAAATATCAAATACTTCATTATTCGGCAGCTTCATTCCAAATATAATTTTAAAAATGTATATGTATATTATAGCTACGGCAATCAGAACACAGGGCATCAGTACATATGTAATAAGACCCTTTGTAAATCCGGAATTATCCTCACTTGTACTTGTAACTACCATTATTGAGTATGGAAGATACAGGAATCCACACAACAGCATTTCTATCCTGCTTACCGTATCCCAATAATCTATATCTGTTATAAGTACATTGAATACTTCAAGTATGAGTATAGTAGCCAGATATAATATTGCAAAAAGAGCCCATACCTTCAGCAGCCCGAATACAGCTCTGGCAAAATACACCTCAATCATTAAATCGCTGGTTTTTACTATCTTATAAACAGATGCAATTAAAATAATTATATAAAATACAATAAAATATGTATTAATCCAATATGAGGTTTTTTCAGAAAAATTATCATATGCCCACGTTAAAATTGCATCTGCCGCAATAGCAAACATAAGACTGAGTATATAGAGCACACTTATTAATTTTACCTTTTTTTTATCCTTATTTCTGATAAAATATGTTTCTGTAAAAAAGCATCCTATCATAAAAAGTAGTATTATTGAGGCAAAATGTTGAAAATACCTGTTGTTTAATTTATCAAAAAGACTGAAAACAAATGCTGTTATAGAGAGTATCATTCCTGAAATGAGTGTAATGGTATATACGGATAGATTTCTTTTCAATTTCTTTATCCGGCTTTCAAAAATAGTTCCTATGCTTTTCATTACAATACCTCCTGTAACTTAAAATTTGTAATCTGTTATCAGACATTTTACTATTACAGCTACTTAAACCTGCATGATACGGTTATTATATGATTTTTGTCATATGTCTGTTTACATGGCAGCACATATTTACAGCCAGTGGCATTCCTGCTATATGAGTCGGATATGTTTCTATATTTACTGCAAGAGCAGTTGTCCTTCCTCCAAGACCTCCCGGTCCGATTCCGGTGTTATTTATCTCCTCAAGCAATTCCTTCTCTATTCTTTTAATATGCTCCAACGGTGAATGTGAGCCTGCCTCCCTTGTAAGTGCCTTCTTTGCCATTTTTGCTGCCAGCTCAAAATCTCCTCCCAGGCCAACCCCTACAACCACCGGAGGACAAGCATTAGGTCCTGCATCCTTTACTGCCTCAATAACTGATTTTTTTACACCCTCCTCACCATCCGATGGCTTAAGCATAAATATCCTGCTCATATTTTCGCTTCCAAATCCTTTTGGTGCTATAGTTATCTCAAGCTTATCTCCCGGAACTATATCATAATGTATAATAGCCGGTGTATTATCCTTTGTGTTTTCACGCACAAGAGGATCCTTTACCACAGATTTTCTTAGATATCCCTCTTCATATCCTTTTCTCACTCCCTCATTTATGGCATCGGTAAGTGAACTGCCTTCTATATGTAAATCCTGACCTACATTTACAAAAAATACTGCCATTCCTGTATCCTGACATATAGGAATATTTTCTTTTCCTGATATTTCCAGGTTTTCTATCAGCTGGTCCATAATCTGCTTTCCCAGCTTTCCGTCCTCTTCTTTGGCGGCTTTTCTAAGTCTTTTCTCCATATCATCGGCAAGAAAAATGTTAGCCTTAATGCACATTTCCTTTACCACATCCACTATAATATCTGTATTGATTGTTCTCATACTAATTCACCTCTTTTAAACTCCTTCACAGTTAAACTCAGGTATAAAACTATCCTTTCCGGTTTCTCCCTCCTGAATAAATGCCTGAGTTACCCCAATGCTTATGGCATAATCCAGCAGCTTTTCATATTCTCTTTTTGTTACACCTCTGGACAATTCCGGAAACTCTTTAATTATATTGACAGGGGTATATTGATTCAACAGGCAAAGATACACCTTATCCCCATAAGCCTCAAAAACATATTTAACAACCTTTTTGGCATTATTTACATGGTTTGGCAGGAGAAGATGTCTTACTATTACCCCTTTTTTCATTATACCTTTTTCGCCAAATTCAATTTTTCCCTGCTGCCTGACCATTTCCTCCAGAGCAGGCTTTGCCACATCAGGATAATTTTTTGCATAGGAGTATTTTTCTGCTATGTCAGACTCCATATATTTAAAATCCGTAAGATACACATCTACAAGGCCTTCCAATTTATTCAGGGTTTCCACCTTTTCGTATCCACTGCAATTGTACACAACAGGAACAGTCAGCCCCCTGTTTTTTGCTGCTTTCAGTGAATTTACTATCTGCTCCGTATAGTGGGTAGGGGTTACAAGATTAATATTGTGTGCTCCCTTTCCCTGAAGTTCAAGAAAAATCTCCACCAGTCTTTCAGAGCTTATCTTCCTGCCCGCTTTTGCCATAGAAATATTTCTGTTCTGACAATATACACACCTTAAGGAGCAACCTGAAAAAAAGACGGCTCCTGATCCGTTTTCTCCGGATATACAGGGTTCCTCCCACATATGGAGTGCTGCCCTGGCTACATATATATCATTTCCGGGTACTCCACAAAATCCTGTCTTACCCTCTGTCCTGCTGACGTTACAATTCCTTGGACATATATTACATTTTTCCATTTTATCTGATTGCATATCTGTTATCATAAAAATACCGGTCATGTTATAAAAAAGAGCTGCCGCATAATATATCTCTATTGCAACAGCTCCTTTTTTGTTTATCAGTCACCTAAGAAATTGTCATTATCTCCATGTAAAGTTCCTTTTTTCTTTTTGTTATAATAGCAGGCTATAACTGAAAATACATAGGCAATAAATAACACAACAAATATAACTGCAAGCCAATATATTACATCAAACAATCCGTCAGCAAAACCATCTATCTTGCTTAGACCTTCAAGATTTTTCTTTAAATCTTCACCTGTCATACTTATACCTCACAATCATACTATTTATTCTGTCTTTTCAGCAGTATCATCATCGATATCTTCTTCAATGTTTCCCTCTTCACTGTCTGCGGCTTCCATCTCTTTTTCCATGGCTTCAAGTGATTCTGACTCATCTGCGGACTTTTGTCTTACCTTTGCAATACTTGCCAGAGAAATCTCATGCTCTATATCCATATTAATGAGCTTAACCCCTGTTGTAATTCTTCCTAATCTGGAAATGTCCTCACAGAGTATTCTTATAACAATACCCTGATTAGTTATAAGCATAATTTCATTGTCATCATTAACTGCCTTAAATCCTACAACATTTCCTGACTTTTCATTAATCTTATAACACTTGACACCCTTTCCTCCTCTTCTCTGCGGAGTGAATTCATCAATGGATGTTCTCTTTCCAAGGCCGTTTTCGGAAACAATGAGAAGATCCTCTCCCTGGCTGTCCATCTGCATACCGACAACCTCGTCACCATCGGCTACATTCATACCTATTACACCCATGGAAGTTCTTCCGGTAGATCTTACATCAGTTTCACTAAATCTGATACACATACCAAGCTTGGTAATAAGGAATATATCCCTTGTATTATTGGTTGACTTAACCTCTATAAGTTCATCGCCTTCCTTAAGAGTTATGGCAGCCAGCCCTGATTTTCTGACATTTGAATATTCTGTTATTCTGGTCTTTTTAACTATACCATTCTTTGTTGCCATGAACAGGTATCTTCCTTCGTTATACTTAAGGATAGGTATAACTGCTGTTATCTTTTCATCAGGTAAAAGCTGAAGAAGGTTAACTATTGCTGTTCCTCTTGCTGTTCTGCCGGATTCAGGAATTTCATAGGCCTTAAGTCTATATACTCTTCCCTGATTTGTAAAGAACATAATATAATGGTGGGTAGTTGTCATGAACAGATCTTCTATAAAGTCATCATCTATGGTCTGCATGCCCTTTATTCCTTTTCCACCTCTGTTCTGGCTTTTAAAATTATTGATGGACATTCTCTTGATATATCCCAGTTTAGTCATTGCTATTACAATATTTTCCTTCTTGATAAGGTCCTCAACTGTTATATCATCATCCACATCAATTCCTATTGATGTACGTCTCTTATCACCATACTTTGTAGCTATAATAAGTATTTCTTCTTTTATTACTCCCAGAAGCTTTTTTTCGTCAGCCAGAATTGCCCTTAACTCAGCTATTTTTTCCATAAGCTCCCTGTACTCATTTTCAAGCTTTTCTCTTTCCAGACCTGTAAGAGCACGAAGCCTCATATCCACTATAGCCTGAGCCTGAACATCAGTAAGCCCGAATTTTTCCATAAGGGAAAGCTTAGCCTCAGCTACAGCCTTTGATCCTCTTATTATTCTGATTACTTCATCTATATTATCAAGAGCAATCAGTAATCCTTCTAATATATGGGCTCTTTCCTCTGCTTTTTTAAGGTCATACTTTGTTCTTCTTGTAACAACCTCCTCCTGATGCTTAAGATAATACTGAAGCATTTCAAGCAGATTTAGTACCTTTGGCTCCTGATTTACAAGAGCAAGCATAATAACACCGAAGGTATCCTGCATCTGTGTATGCTTATAAAGCTGGTTAAGTATTATGTTGGCATTACAATCCTTCCTAAGCTCTATAACGATTCTCATTCCCTCTCTTGATGATTCATCACGAAGATCGGTTATTCCATCTAATTTCTTTTCCTTTACAAGCTCAGCAATTTTTTGAATAAGTCTTGCCTTATTAACCATATATGGTAATTCAGTAACAACAATTCTCTGTTTTCCGTTGGTCATAGGCTCTATCTCAGATATAGCTCTTACCTTTATCTTACCTCTGCCCGTCCTATATGCTTCACTGATTCCCGATGTTCCGAGAATTTGAGCACCTGTAGGAAAATCCGGTCCCTTGATTATATCCATTATTTCTTCTATATCGGTATCTCTGTCCTCATATATTCGATTGTCTATAATCTTGACTACACCATCAATTACCTCTTTAAGGTTATGTGGTGGAATATTAGTAGCCATACCGACTGCAATACCTGATGTACCGTTAACAAGGAGATTAGGATATCTGCTTGGCAATACTACCGGTTCCTTTTCTGTCTCATCAAAGTTTGGAACAAAATCTACAGTGTCCTTTCCGATATCAGCTGTCATCTCTGTAGATATCTTGGAGAGTCTGGCCTCTGTATATCTCATGGCTGCCGCTCCGTCTCCATCTACAGAACCAAAATTTCCGTGTCCGTCAACAAGAGGATATCTTGTATTCCATTCCTGAGCCAGCTTAACCAATGCTTCATAAATTGAGCTGTCACCGTGTGGATGGTATTTACCCATTGTATCACCTACGATACGGGCACACTTTCTATGTGGCTTGTCAGGACCATTATTAAGTTCAACCATTGAGTGAAGAATTCTTCTTTGAACCGGTTTAAGACCATCTCTTACATCAGGAAGGGCTCTTGCAGCGATAACACTCATGGCATAATCAATATATGATTCTTCCATGGTCTTTTTCAAATCCACTTCCTGGATTTTATCAAATATTGTACTATCGTCCATTTTTTACCTCCCTTAAATGTCAAGATTCTTAACGAATTTTGCATTTGCTTCAATAAATTCACGTCTTGGATCTACCTTTTCCCCCATAAGAGTATCAAAGGTTATATCAAGCTCTGACTCACTGTCCTCATCAATGGCTACTCTCAGTAAAATTCTCTTTTCAGGATCCATAGTTGTATCCCAGAGCTGTTCAGCATCCATCTCTCCAAGACCCTTGTAACGCTGTATTTTATTATTCTGATCTCTTCCAACCTCATCAAGAATAGCAGAAAGCTCATCATCACTGTAGGCATACCATATTTTTTTATTTTTTTCCAGCTTATAAAGTGGTGGCTGTGCCAGATATACATGTCCCTGTCTTATAAGATCAGGCATAAATCTGAAAAAGAATGTGAGCATAAGTGTAGCTATATGGGCACCATCTACATCTGCATCTGTCATTATAATAATCTTATCATATCTAAGCTTTTCAATGTTAAAATTTTCTCTTATTCCTGTTCCAAAGGCTGTAATCATTGCTTTAATTTCTTCGTTGCCAAGTATTCTGTCAATACGGGCCTTTTCAACATTAAGAATTTTACCTCTAAGAGGTAGTATAGCCTGGGTTGCCCTGGAACGGGCTGTCTTTGCGGAACCACCTGCAGAATCACCCTCAACTATATATATTTCACAGTTTTTTGGATTCTTATCTGAGCAGTCAGCCAATTTACCCGGAAGTGCCATATTACTTTCAAGAGTAGTCTTTCTTGCAACATCCCTTGCCTTTCTTGCAGCCATACGGGCTCTCTGGGCAAGCACAGCCTTACCTATAATTGCCTTTGCAACCTGGGGATTCTGTTCCAGAAAATAAGTAAGCTTCTCTGAAACAAGACTTTCAACTGCTGTTCTTGCCTCGGCATTACCAAGCTTCTGCTTAGTCTGCCCCTCAAACTGTGGTTCAGGAATTTTTATACTTACTACAGCAGCAAGTCCCTCTCTCAAATCATCACCGGAAAGATTTTCCTCTTTTTCCTTAAGAAATTTATTATTTCTTGCATAATCATTACATACCTTTGTAAGAGCACTTTTAAATCCCGTAAGGTGCATACCACCCTCAGGAGTAGTAATATTATTAACAAAGCTTAAGGTTGTATCGTTGTAGGAATCATTATGCTGCATCGCAACCTCTACATAAATATCATCCTTTTGTCCTTCACAATAAATAACCTTATCATACAAAGTTGTTTTATTTTTATTGAGATATTCAACAAATTCCTTAATACCTCCCTCATAATGGAAGGTAATCTTTTTTTCATTCTCTGCCCGCTTATCCTCAAGTGTAATTTTAAGTCCCTTAGTAAGAAAAGCCATTTCCCTGAATCTTCTCCTTAATGTGTCATAATCGAATATGACATCATCAAAAATGGTATCATCAGGCATAAATGTGACCTTAGTTCCTGTGCTGTCTGACTTTCCAACTTCTTTAAGCTTATAGACTACCTTTCCTCTTTCATAACGCTGTCTGTAAACTTTTCCGTCTCTTGATATTTCTACCTCCAGCCAGTTTGAAAGGGCATTAACAACAGAAGCACCAACTCCGTGAAGTCCTCCTGAAACCTTATATCCACCACCACCAAATTTTCCACCGGCATGAAGAATAGTAAATACAACCTCTACAGCAGGTATTCCTGCTTTTTCATGTATACCTACAGGTATACCTCTTCCGTTATCTATAACTGTTATAGAATTATCTCCATTTATCGAAACATCAATCTGTGTACAGTATCCTGCCAGAGCTTCGTCAATGGCATTATCCACTATTTCATAAACAAGATGATGTAATCCCCTTGTAGATGTACTTCCTATATACATACCGGGTCTTTTTCTAACAGCCTCTAATCCTTCAAGAATCTGGATTTGTTCGGCATCATATTTGCCGTTATCATTGCTTCCCATTTATTTCCTCCTTATGTCTATAATATAATTATAGATTTACCTGATGTATAGTTCCCTGTGAAATCTTATATATCCTGTCTATACTCAGTCTTTCTTTTATAAAATCATCATATCCTGTACATGTAATGATAGTTTGTATATCACTTATATATGATAGAAGTGAATCTCTTCGTCCGGTATCAAGCTCGGACATAACATCATCTAACAGTAATATGGGATTATCATTTATTATTTTTTTTACAAGCTGGATTTCTGCCAGCTTAAGTGAAAGGGCAACTGTTCTCTGTTGTCCCTGCGAACCATACTTTCTCACATCCATATCATTAATTAAAAAAGTCAAATCATCTCTATGGGGACCTGACTGGGTAACCTGATATTTTATGTCAAGATTTCGCTTTTCCTTCAATTCACTACTGAAATTCTCACAGTTTACATTGTTGTCGTAAACAATAACCAGCTTTTCCTTGTTGGATGTAAGTTTTTTATGTATATCCTGAATAATTTCATTAATCATTTTTATAAAATTATTCCTATCTTTTATAACTTTTATTCCATATTCTTCCAGCTGGATATCCCATACATCCAACATATCAATCTGGCTTTTATCATAGTATATCTGCTTTAACAAAGAATTTCTCTGACTAAGAACCTTATTATAAGATGACAAATTACTGTAATAAATTCGATTTAGCTGACAAAGCTCCATATCCATAAATCTTCTTCTTTCCTGGGGACTGTTTTTAATTATTGCCAAATCCTCCGGTGAAAAAAGTATTATATTCATAAGTCCCATAAGCTGGGCTCCGCTTTTTATGGGAATCATATCTATAGCCACACCTTTACTTCTATTTTTTCTAAGGTGCATATCTATTCTATGTGATATGTCGTTTTTCTTTATTTCTGCCCTTATATGGCTTTCTTCCTCATCAAATCCAATTATTTCCCTGTCTCTGCTTCCTCTATGGGATTTTGTAGTTGCCAACATGTATATTGCCTCAAGAATGTTGGTCTTACCCTGGGCATTATCACCGTAGAGAATATTAATTCCATCAGAAAAAGTAATATGGGAATTTTTATAATTTCTGTACTTATCCAGACTTAATGACTCAATAAACATTTTTATACACTTCCCGGTGATTACTTCTGTATGCTTATTTTATCACCATCAAACTCAACAAATGCTCCGTCATAAAGCTTTCTTCCTCTTCTGGTTTCTATTTCTCCATCAACCATAACAAGACCCTGCTGTATGTATTCCTTCGCATCTATTCCACTATCTGCCAGACCAGTAGCCTTAAGAGCCTGTCCCAGCTTTATAAATTCTTCTCCGTCTCTAAGCTTTAATATATGCATAATATCTCCAATCCTAGTAGGCATCTACATTTATATTTACAGGAAGAACAATATAAATATAAGTTTCATCATTATCCTTTATAATACAAGGTGATTTTGAATCTCTCATATACATTGTTATTTTTTCATCATCAATGACTCTCAAAACATCCATTAAGAATCTTGGATTAAATCCTATGATTATTTCTTCTCCCGATTTATCTATCTCAATTTCTTCATTCATGGATCCCATAAGTGTATCCACTTTAAGATACATATTATTATCATCCTTTATATTCATGACGATAGGCTTCTTATCAGATTCCTTTATAAGCAGGGATGCTCTGTCTATACATTCTAAAAATTCTTTGTTATTAACATCAATTTTAATCTTATAATCCATTGTGAGCATTTGTGAAATTTTAAAGTATTCACCCTCTAAAAGTCTTGAAACCATTGTAGTTTTGTCAAATTCAAAGAGAATATGTTTATCAGTAAAGTATATATTAACCATATCATCTACTCCACCGTTTACTATTTTTGACAAATCATTAAGTGTTTTACCGGGAACTACTACCTTAACATTCACATTATCTGTATTAATGTCTATATTTCTAAGAGAAATTCTATGTCCATCCAGGGATACAACTGTAAGCTTTCCATCTTTTACTTCAAAAAGCTCTCCTGACATAAGCTTATTATATTCATTATCAGATATTGAAAAAATAGTCTGCCTTATAACCTCTTTAAGAGTAAACTGTGAGATTCTTATACATTTTTCTTTTTCAATTTCAGGTAATTCTGTAAAATCCTCTCCTGATTTTGAAGAAATAGTAAATTTTGCTTTTTCACATCTTATAATAGTTTTATAATCAGATGTTGACTCAATATATATATCACTGTCAGGAAGCTTTCTTACTATGTCCATAAAAAGTTTGGCTTCAATAGCTATTCTTCCCATTTCAATAACCGAACCATCAAGAACTGTTTCTATTCCAAGCTCAAGATCATTAGCTGTAAGCTTTATACTGTCAGAGTATACATCTATAAGCACACATTCAAGTATAGGCATTGTAGTTTTTGTAGAAACTGCTTTTGAAACAATATTTAAAGCAGATAAAAGATTAGATTTTGTACATTTGATTTTCATCCTGTGGAAAACTCCTTTCATGTAAACAAGTATGATAGATTGCATAAAATAATATAATATAAATCAGTAATAGTAGTAGTAGGGGGTGTTAATATGTTATTAACTCCAAAAGCCCTTTAAAAAAGCAGTTTTGATGTATAAAAATATGTGTGAATAAGCCGGAAAAAGGATGTTAAAAATGTATGGATAATCAACATTCAAAAAAACCGGTAAAAAAACATAAAAATATTCTCAACAGCTTATTAATGTATTAACTACAAATTATTAACAGGTTAATGTTTATTAACTATTAGGATTAAGCTTTTTTATAAGTGTATCAATAGTTGATTTAAGGGATTGATCTTCCTTTATTTTAGTTTCAACTCTGTTTATGCCATTAATAACTGTGGCATGATCTTTTCCTCCTACGGCATTGCCAATGGACTTAAGGGAAAGTACTGTAAATTCCCTGCAAAGGTACATTACTATCTGTCTGGCTGTAGCAATGTCCTGACTACGTTTTTTTGAACGTATATCATCTTCGGAAACACCCATATGCTCAGAAACTGTTGTAATAATCAAATCAGGAGTGATTGAAATATTACTGTCTTTATTAATTATATCCTTTAGAGAATATTTTGCTGTTTCTAATGTAACTTTTTCATTCATAAGCTTTGAATAAACGCTGATTTTGTTGAGGGCACCCTCTAATTCTCTTATATTATTTGTAACATTTTCAGCAATATAAACAAAAACCTCATCAGGAATACCTACAAGATGATCCATTTCAGCCTTATTTTTAAGAATTGCCATACGTGTTTCATAATCCGGTTCATGGATATCAATAGGAACACCACATTCAAATCTGGAAATAATTCTTTCATCCAGAGTTTTTATTTCTTTAGGTGGGCGGTCGGACGAAAGTATAATTTGTTTCTTATCATTGTAAAGGGTGTTAAAGGTATTAAAAAATTCCATCTGGGTACTGTCTTTGTCCTTAATAAACTGTACATCGTCAATTAAAAGGACATCTACTTTTCTATATTTTTCCCTGAATTTATTAGTAGTGTTATTACGGATAGCATCTATTATTTCATTGGTAAATGTTTCAGATGGAACGTACAAAACATTAGCCTTATCATTTTTTTGCAATATGTAGTGGGCAATAGATTGCATAAGATGGGTTTTTCCAAGACCTGAATTGCCATACAAAAACAAAGGATTAAAATTATCCTGGGCAGGCAGATCTGCAACTGCAAGGCAGGTAGCATGGGCATGCCTGTTACTGTCACCTACAATAAAGGTATCAAAAGTATATTTTGGATTAAGATTGCTGCGGCTTATGGCTTCCTTATAGGAGTCGGACATTACAGCAGTTTTAGAGGATTCTTTTTCAGACTCTGAAACAAGATTCTTCTTTTCATCTATTACAATATCTATATCACTGTTATTAATGGTTTCTCTTATGGAAGACAGAAGAAATAAATCAAATTCCTTTCTGTGAAGAAATTTGACTGCATTTTCACCAAGTTTCTCATCAACATAAAAATATACAGTATTATTTTTATATTCATATATTTTGAGAGAACGAATCCATGTGTTAATCATAATACTGGATATCTCATATTGTGTTTCAAGGAGTGATAATATATCCTCCCATTTACTTTCAATTAGTTCCTTCATAAAAACCTCCACTGGAAGTCAAAAATTAGTTTTATATTTAATAAAAATTGACATAGTTAATCAATTTACATACATGAACATACTATACTATAAAATTGATTATTTTTCAAGAAAATAAACCCAAATATACATTTAAATAGGTAGAAAAATAATTTTAAACAAAACCGGATAATTGAGTATCAAATAATAAAAAAGCAATTATGTAAAACAGTATTATGTTAAGTAAATGTTTATTAATAAAATTATATATAAACGTAAAATATGTTGAAAAATATAGAAAATGTTAATAAATCCACAACTAATTTACAAGTTATCCACAGGTTAATAACATTTTGTGGATAAAATTATGTAAATAAATTATGGTTAATTAGTCTATACAGTGTAATGTTATGAAAAGGCGTAAATAAAAAATTATTAAAAAATATATGTAAATTTAAATATATGCTTGACGTAGAGTAGATTTTTAAATATAATATGGGCTGGTGTCTTTTAAATAATAGCAGGGTATTACTTAAATTTGCTGTTATTTGAAAAGATATACATAGAATAAGAAGGAGGTAGGCTACAATGAAAATGACATTTCAGCCAAAAAACAGACAGAGATCAAAGGTTCATGGATTTAGAAAGAGAATGAGCACAGCTAACGGAAGAAAAGTATTGGCCGCAAGAAGAGCTAAAGGCAGAAAGCAGTTATCAGCATAGGTCACAGCTTATTGTGACCTTTTATTTTTCTTTTAATTTAATTTGAAAAAAATTTTAAGTGGAGTTTTATATGAAAAATATTGTGTCACTTAAAAATAGCAGAGAGTTCGGCAAGGTGTATAACCACAAAGAATCGTTTGCCAATAAAAATTTAGTGATGTATCTGAGGGCCAACAACTTGGATTACAGTAGAATTGGAATCTCTGTTAGTAAAAAAGTTGGTAATAGTGTGGTCAGACATCGGATAACCAGACTGATAAGGGAAAGCTACCGCCTTAATAGAGAAAAGCTTAAATCGGGATATGATATAGTTATTGTTGCCAGGAACAATGCAAAGGGTAAGAATTACAGTGAAATAAGTGGTTCATTTATGCATCTGGCAAGATTGCACAATCTTTTGGAGAATAGTGCAAATTAGGATGTAAATTCATATGAAAAGATTATGTATAGCTCTAATAAAAATGTACAGAAAATATATATCACCTTTAAAAAAGCATGGATGCTGCAAGTATTATCCTACCTGCTCAGCTTATGCAATTGAAGCATATGAAAAATATGGTTTTTTTAAAGGAACTTTTCTTACTGTATGGAGAATATTGAGGTGCAATCCTTTTTCAAAAGGTGGATATGATCCGGTACCATAGTTAAATCTGGAGGAAAATATGTTTTTAACACAACATAGTGGTGCTATCTTAGGACCAATCGCCCGACTCTTAGGAGTTGTAATCAACTGGATTTACGAGCTGCTTGAAAAAATAGGGATAAATAACATTGGTATAACTATAATCTTATTTACACTTGTAATCAGATTGTGTCTTTGTCCTTCTATTTATAAGCAGAATAGATCCTCAAAAATAATGAAATATATTCAGCCGGAGTTGAATAAGGTTACAAAAAAGTACAGAGGAAAAAAGGATCAGGAATCTATGATGGCTCAGCAGGCTGAGACCAGAAAAATTCAGGAAAAATATGGAGTAAGTATGACAGGAGGATGTTTGTCATCCCTTATACAGATGCCTATTTTCTTTGCCCTGTATAATGTAATCCAGAATGTTCCTGCGTATGTTCATAAGGTGTATAATCTATATGAGCCTATTGCAAAAGCAATTTACGGAAATAGTGATGCTATATCAAAGCTTCAGGAATTCCAAGGTGAATACAGTTCACTTAAAACAGTTGAATTAGATCCGAATAATATTAATACAATTATAGACGTACTTGCTAAATTTCCTGCTGATGCATGGGACAAGTTTAGTGGATTATTTAACAGTTCAAGTCCTATAGTTGATGCAATTAATCAAAATTCTGGAAAGATTACCGAGATTTATTCCTTCGTGGGAGGTATAGATCTTACAACCGCTCCCGGATTTGCATTTACATTTGCACTTATAATACCTGTTTTATCAATGGTATTCCAGTATCTCAGTATGAATGCTACGCCAATGCAGACAAACGGAGATCCTACCCAGGATGCTACAATGAAGTCTATGAAGACTATGATGAAGGTATTTCCTATTATGTCCTTCTTCGTCTGTGTAAGTGCTCCTGCAGGTGTTGGTCTTTATTGGGCAACAGGTTCACTTATAAGCTTTTTAACATCAAAAATTATAAATGCTTATTTTAAGCATTGCGATATGGAAAAAATTGTTGAAAAGGCTAAGAAAAAAGCTGCGAAAAAAATTGCAAAGAGAAAAGCAAAGGGTAAGAAATCCTTTATGGAGAGAATGCAGGAGTCGGCAGCCGGAAATTCACAGCAGACATCTACAGCTGCAAGGAATAATATTTCTACTGCAAGCCTGAAAAATTATACTTCTAATACAATGAAAAAAAATGATGGAAATGTAAAGTACAGAGAAGGAAGCCTTGCTTCAAAGGCTAATCTGATGCAGCATTATAGAGATGATAATAATGGAGGAAATTAATAGTGGAATTCAAAGAGTTTAAGGCTAAATCAGTTGATGAAGCTATTACCTTAGCGTCAATGGAGTTTGGAGTTGCCAGCGCTGATTTAGATTATGAGGTTATTGAAAAAGGTTCTTCAGGATTTTTAGGAATCGGTTCAAAGCCTGCAATTATTAAGGCAAGAAAAAAGGACTCATTTTTAGATGATATTAAGGAATACTTGAATAATCTGTTTAAGGCTATGGATATAGAGAGTGAAGTCAAAATAGATTTTGATGATGAAAATAAGACAATGGATATTGATGTGTCAGGTCCCGATATGGGAATTCTCATAGGTAAGCGTGGACAGACACTGGATGCCCTTCAGTACTTAATAAGCCTTTATGTTAATAAAAAGAGTGAATCTTATATAAGGGTTAAGCTTGATACTGAAAATTATCGTTCAAGAAGAAAGGATACTCTTGAAAATCTTGCAAAAAATATTGCATTTAAGGTTAAGAGGACTAAAAGGTCATTTACTCTTGAACCAATGAATCCATTTGAAAGAAGAATTATTCATTCAACTCTTCAAAATGATAAGTATGTTTCTACCAGAAGCGAGGGTGAGGAGCCTTACAGAAAGGTTGTAATATACTTAAAGAAGAATTAATAATAAAATGACTGCGCTATGCGCAGTCATTTTTATTTACCCATGCAAAATTCTGAAAAAATTTTATTAACGAGGTCATCTTCAAGCTCTTCACCAATTATTTTTCCCAGACTGCTGTATGCTGCCATAAGGTCTATGGTAAGAAAATCCTCTCCCATATTAAGAGACAGGCCTTCGATGACTCTGTTAAGGCTTTCCCTTGTCTCATATAAAAGATTTTTATGTCGTAAATTTGTTATATATATTTCGTTGTTGTAGGAAAGCTCATTATTAAAAAACATATCTTTTACTATATCTTTAATAACAGATTTCCCTGTACCTTTTTTTGCAGACAACTCTATAATCCGGGTATCAATATTTGAAGTTATCAACATTTTATCAACAACAATATCCATGTCATTTTTGTTTATTATGGTTATTACCTTTTTTGACCTTATTATGTCCATAATTTTGTAATCATTTTCGTTGAGGGGAATAGAGCCATCAACTATATAAAGTATAAGGTCAGCATTTTCAACATTGCTTTTTGCTTTATCAACTCCGATTTGCTCAACTACATCCCGTGTATCTCTTATTCCTGCTGTATCTACTATATTCAGGGTAATTCCGTCTATATTAATAAGCTCCTCCAGAGTATCTCGGGTGGTGCCCTCCACCTCTGTAACAATAGCCCTTTCTTCACCTAAAAGCATATTGAGAACAGAGGATTTACCGGCATTTGGTTTACCCACTATAACAGTTTTTATACCTTCTTTTATTATACGTCCATTGTCACTGGTTTTTATCAGGTTTTCCACAGTTATCAACAAATTATCAACAGTATTTCTAAGACTTTGAGGAAAAGTATGAAGGGAGTAATTTTCAGGATCATCAAGGGCAGATTCAATATATGCAATGTTATATAAAAGCTTTTCCCTCATATCCTGAATTATTCTTTTTAAACATCCCTGTAATTGTTTTACTGAAGATTGTACTGCCATTTCATTTTTTGCATGGATAAGATCCATTACAGATTCAGCCTGGGACATATCAATTCGCCCATTTAAAAAAGCTCTTTTTGTAAATTCGCCCGGTTGGGCAGGTCTTGCACCAAGTCTTATAATCAGATCGAGTATTTCCTTTAAAATGGTAATTCCACCATGGCAGTCAAATTCTACCACATCTTCTCTTGTGTAGGTTTTTGGTGCTTTCATAACCAAAACAACTACCTCATCATATATTTTACCATTATATTCTATGGTTCCATAGGCTGCGGTATAGCTTTCCATATCAGAAACAGCTTTTTTTGAATTATTGGGTTTAAAAATAATATTTCCTATTTCAATAGCCCTGTCACCACTAATACGGATTATTCCTATTCCTGAATTACCCATGCCGGTAGCTATGGCTGCAATTGTATCCATAATAAAACTCCTTTTTAAAGGTTATTTTTACAAGTATTTTTGTCTTGTTTGATACTAGCATAGGGATAATAATCAGTCAATACAGACTTTTAGAAAAAAACATGTAAAAAAAGCATAAAAAAATGTAACTTATGTTGCAAGAAAAAATAATTTTGTTAAAATAAGTCTTAGTGATTTTAAGGAAGAAGGATATAAGATGAGTAAGTCAGTTATACAGGAAGAATATGATGTTGTGGTTGTAGGTGCAGGACACGCCGGCTGTGAAGCGGCACTGGCTGCAGCCCGTCTTGGTCTTGAGACCATATTATTTACCATAAGCATGGACAGTGTTGCACTTATGCCTTGCAATCCCAATGTGGGTGGCAGCTCAAAGGGACATCTCGTCAGGGAAATAGATGCCTTGGGTGGAGAGATGGGAAAAAATATTGATAAAACCTATATTCAGTCTAAGATGCTTAATGTTTCCAAAGGACCTGCTGTTCATTCGCTAAGGGCTCAGGCCGATAAAGGGGAATATACTAAAGAAATGAGGCTTACCCTTCAAAATACCGACAGACTGACGTTGAGGCAGGCAGAAGTGTCTGAGCTGTTATATGAAATTGTGAATGTAGATGAGAATGAAAATGTAACCAGGAAAATAAAGGGTGTAAAAACATTTTCCGGTGCAATATATTATGCAAAGGCTGTTGTTCTTTGTACAGGAACCTATCTTAAGGCCAGATGTATATATGGAGATGTGGTTAATTATACAGGACCTAATGGGTTATCCCCTGCTAATCATTTGTCGGATTCAATGAAGGAGGCAGGAATATTTATAAGAAGATTTAAGACAGGAACTCCTGCCAGACTTGATAAAAAAACTATTGATTTTTCAAAGATGGAGGAGCAGAAGGGAGATGAGCATATTGTACCATTTTCCTTTACAAATACAGAGGATGATATTAAAAGGGAACAGATTTCCTGTTGGCTGACTTATACAAATGAAGATACACATAAGATTATAAAAGATAATATTGACAGATCTCCGCTTTTTTCAGGATTTATAGAGGGAACAGGTCCAAGGTACTGTCCGTCTATTGAGGATAAGGTTATGAAATTTCCTGATAAGAACCGACATCAGCTGTTTATAGAACCTGAGGGAGAATTTACAAATGAAATGTATATGGGAGGAATGTCCTCATCCTTGCCTGAGGATGTTCAATATGCAATGATTCATACTGTTCCCGGACTTGAAAATGTTAAAATTGTGAGAAATGCGTATGCTATTGAATATGATTGCATCAATGCCGTTAATCTTAAGTCAAATCTGGAATTTAAGGATATTAAGGGACTTTTTTCTGCCGGACAGATAAATGGAAGCTCCGGATATGAGGAGGCTGCTGCCCAGGGACTTATGGCAGGCATTAATGCTGCCATGCTGGTAAAGGGCAAGGAACCTGTAATACTTGACAGATCCCAGGGATATATAGGCGTACTTATTGATGATCTGGTAACAAAGGAGACACAGGAGCCGTATCGTATGATGACATCAAGAGCCGAATACAGGCTTTTGTTGAGACAAGACAATGCAGATCTGAGGCTTACAGATATTGGTCATTCAATCGGACTTATTGACGAAGAAAGATATGGAAGATTTCAGGATAAAAGAAATGCAATCAGGTCAGAGCTGGAAAGAGTGGAGCATGTTATGGTAGGTGCCAATAAAAGGGTTCAGGATTTTCTTATGGAACATAACAGTACACCATTAAAAACCGCTGCTTCTCTTGCAGAGCTTATCAGAAGACCGGAGCTTGATTATGATATGCTTAAGGAGCTTGATCCTGACAGAGAGACTGTGGGTGAGCTTTCAAAAGAGGTTGTTGAGCAGATTAATATAGCGATAAAATACGAGGGATATATAACAAGGCAGAAGCAGCAGGTAAATCAGTTTAAGAAAATGGAAAAGAAGCTTATCCCTGAGGACATTGATTATGATAAGGTTTCAAATCTCAGAAAGGAAGCCAGGCAGAAGCTGTCTGCCATAAGACCTTCATCTATTGGACAGGCATCCCGTATATCCGGAGTTTCTCCTGCTGATGTAGCTGTGCTTCTTATATATGTAACTTCATATGGTGAAGCATCGAAGAAAAGTTAAAGGGGAATTTTATGGAAAGACTATATTCATATTTTAAAGAAAATCTGGGAATGGATATCAGTGACAGACAAAAGGCTCAATTTGAAAAGTATTATAATATGCTTATAGAAAAAAATAAGGTTATGAATCTTACTGCTATTACAGAAAGGCATGAGGTTGAGCTTAAGCATTTTATAGACAGTATAGCTCTTGGCGGATATTTCAATTTAAAAAAGGACAAGCTAGATGTAATAGATATAGGAACGGGAGCAGGCTTTCCGGGAATACCGCTTAAGATAGCTTTTCCGTGGATTAATATGACATTATATGATTCCCTGAATAAAAGGGTAAAATTTATTCAGGAAGTAATTGCTGAATTAGAGCTTTCCCAAGGAGCTTCCGGTGAGGGAAAGTGTATTGCCATACATGGGCGTGCTGAGGAAGGGGGACAGGATAAATCACTGAGAGAAAAATTTGATCTTGTGCTTAGCAGAGCTGTGGCAAATATAACTGTTCTGGCTGAGTACACACTGCCCTTTGTTAAATTAGGAGGATACTTTATTCCATATAAAACGGAAAATGTCGATGAGGAGCTTGAACAGGGTAAAAAGGCAATCAGTATTCTGGGAGGAAGCGTCGAAGATATAAAAAAACTTACACTGCCGGATTCAGACATAGGCAGAAGCTTTATATTTATAAAAAAACAAAGAAAAACTCCCGGCATATATCCAAGAAAAGCCGGAACAGCAAGCAGACAGCCCCTTATCTAAAGGGGCTGTCTGCTTGCTTTCGATATTTAGAATTCATGATTATGTTTGTTATGTCTTTTTGTCTGGCGTTTGATACGAAGTTCATTTTGCCTTTCTTTCATGTTCTCTAATCCTTTTTTATCAGTAGGAAGCATTGTTTTAATCACAAAGTAATTACCATCCTTTGCCTGCTTAAATTTGAACTTACCTGCAACCAGACCATGATACCAACATTTACCTGCACCAATGTATGAGTTAGGAGAATTTGCAAACCAGAGTATACGCTTTGACAATTTTTTGCCACATCTGTAGCATCGCATTGTAAGCAGCTCCTTGTCTTCAAGAGCATCAAATTTACTGGGAAATTCTCTGGATATATGCTCCATATAATTTTTGTGATAGGAAATCAGTTCTTCTTCCTTTTCTTTTGGATTATTATACACATCATAAGTGTACCGGTCTTTCAGATCTTTTGGATTAATTTTGTGAAATACCATAGCGGTGTAATAAGCATCGTTCAGTGCTGAATGAAAGGGTCTGTCTATAGATATATCCAACTCATTAACTGCCCGTTCAAGCTTTACAATGGAATTATTATCATCCCGGACATCAGCATATATCTGTTGTATATTATAGTATTTCAGAGGAGATACAAGGGGCTTCAGATAATAGTAATCCATATTGCTCTGGAGATAGTTTAAATCCATGGAGCCCCAGGTACAAAAAATGTAATCCTTACCACACCATTTTATAAATTCCCTGCATACCATATCAAAGGGTCTGCCCTTTTTCAGGGTGTTTTCATCATAATTCAGTATACTCTTGACGTGAGGCTGCAGCTTCTTATATAACCTGGGCTTAACAATACTGGAATAAGAATCCGTTATATTAAGTTTTTCATCAAGCTTTACGGCTCCGATTTCAATTATCTCAAAGGGCATCCGTGGATTTTCCAAATCCCTGCCACAGCACTGATTCCATTCGAGATCAAATACTATGTAGTTCATAAATTGTCCTATTCTGCCTTAGACATCACTCTTAAATGTGAATATTCTGCAGATGAGTTGTCTTTGTTTTCAAGCTCCTTGCAAATGTCGTTAAGTATTTCCAAAGTTTCTGATGAGGACTTTGAATTTGCAGTGGCAAGCTGTTCAATAAGAAGGGCAATCTGATCGTTGCTGTTGACAATTTTTGTGGAATTATCAATGTCCTTTTTAATCTGCAGCTTGGCCAGTAACTTATTCTGCTCCATAAGCTGGTTATGAAGGCTTGCATTCTCAGTTTTAAGCTCTATAAGTGTGTCTAAAAGAGCTGACATACTCTGGTTTCGTGCTATTTCTTCTCTTTTTGATACGGAATATATACCCTTTTCAACCTTTGTGAGCTCATTTTGTTTGTCTATATTAATTGAGGCAATTTCATTAATTGTATTGAGAATACCATCTACAAGAAAGAAGGTATCAACAACAGCTATAAGTGAAATTGCAATAATGAGTTCAATACTTGAGGAATATGCGGTTATCAGATACAAATCCACAAGAAATGCAGCTACAAAAGCAACAGCACTTATAGTAAGTGAAGACTGTGATTTGTGTTTCATGTGCACCTCCCAATTCTGTCTGTTTACGTTTTTTACATTATAACATAGAACAAAAATTAATTCAATTGCTCATTAGCAGCAATCATAATGGTTGGAATAACCTGCTTTTTTCGTGAAACTACATTTTCAAGCTTAATGCTGCCACCGGAGACCAGCTCCAGCTTAAACGCCTTTGCAAGAAGCTGTTCAGCATCTTTTCCGTAATATAACAGCTCGGTATTTTCGGTATAGATATTAGTAAGCATGAAAAATAACATATCAACATCCTTATCCGGATATATGTGCATCATGTATTCTAACAGACGGGGCTTAAGGTTGTTTAAAATGTCTTCATCAAATGAAGTAATCTGTCCAATTCCAAAGGTAAAATTATCTGAGGTAAATATTTTGTAATCCTGATTAAATATTTCTTCATCGGATTTGTCACTCAGTCTGCTTCCTGCGTTAAACATTGAGGAAGCAAATTTTGGAATATTAATGCCTGCTATTTTTCCCAAAGACTGACATACAGATTTATCAATATCTGTGCAGGTAGGTGAACGGAACATAAGTGTGTCTGAAATAATAGCTGCGCATAGCAGACCGGCTATATCCTTTGGTATATCAACAGCATTTTCCATAAACATCTGATATATTATGGTTGCTGTGCATCCGAGAGGCTGATTTCTGAAATAGACAGGATTCATGGTTTGCAGTCCTCCTATTCTATGATGGTCTATAATTTCCAGTAAATCCACCTCATCTATACCATCGATAGTCTGGGATCGTTCATTATGGTCAACCAGTATTACCTTTTTAGGATGAGCATTCAGATAGTTACGTTGGGAAATAAGCCCTACATATTTTTCATTTTCATCCAGTATAGGATAATACTGATGCCTTTTGCTTGCCATAACATCCCTTATGCCAGTGATATAATCTTCTGTGGAAAAGGTAATAAGATTATTTTTAATCATAAAGTAATTAATAGGAATACTCTGGTTCATAAGTCTTGCAACGGTATAGGTATCATAAGGGGTAATAATAATTGAGCAGCCTCTGTCCTCTGCCAGCTTGGTAATGGTTTTAGATACAGTTGCCCCGTCACAGATTATAATACACTGGGCATTCATTTCAATGGCACAAAGCTGTGATTCATATCTGTTGCCCAGGATAACAATGTCATCTTTATCAATATACTGCTCCATCATATCGGGATTTGCTGCGGCTATGAGAACCTTTCCCTTTTTGACCTTTTCCTTTTCGTCGCCCACAACCAGGGTTGCGGACAGGGTTTCAATTATGTTGGAATAAGGCGTCTTTGCTGTTGCTATTATTTTGTTGTCGTATACATCCAGATAGGACATAGCGATATCCTTAATTGTGATTAATCCGTAAAGATTTTCTCGTGAATCTACGGATGCTAATGTAGTAAGGTGATTTTCGTTTAGTATTTCCCATGCCTTCTTTATTGAAATATCCTTTTGAACACCCTTCATATGTCGGTATTCCACATCCTTAACCTGGGTATATACATTTTCCACAAGGGAAGGTGGAGTAATTTTAAAGTAATTCAGTACATATTCTGTTTCTGCGTTCAGCTCTCCTGCACGCATAGGAATATACCTATCGGAGCTGATAGCATTTTTCAGATAAGCATAGCAGATAGCTGAGCATATGGAGTCGGTATCCGGGTTTTTGTGGCCAATTATATATATGGCTTCGTTATTTGAATCGGGCATAATGAACCTCCTTAAGTTAAAAAATGTCAAAGATACCAATATAACTATTAGAATAGTATTGGAATAGCTATCAATGGCTTCATATATGTTTTTTCTACACAGAAATTTGCAATCGAGATATCACCTGTAGTATGAGAGTTAATAGCAGTTATATTATCTAATCGGTGTTTACAAGCGCTGATAAGGAAAAACATATGGGAAAAAATCCAATAAAATATTATAACATAAAATTAAAGCAGAATGGTGAATTGACTCATCATTAAAATAGTTTCATTGAAATGGATGTTCTTAATGAGGCTTTGATATTTTAGTTTTTCTGTTGCAATGTTGCGTCAGATAATCTGCCATATAGATTTTGATCTCCTTCCTCTCTATATGTCTCAAAGGTTCCTTCAACTACAATTTCAGCATTATCATCCGGATACTCATCCGGATATATATGAGAGCCATCATCCCACACAAATTCCATTCCCTGGGTACAGCAGGCGGTTGCATCCTGAATAATACAATAAAAATAGTATTTTTTTGTAGGCTCATAATAGGTTGCGTAAAAGTTTCCGTCAATACGGAATGTTTTTCCTTCATATTCCTGAGGTGTCATCATCATCTGATATACCGTTGCAAATACCATAGAGCTGCTCATTTGTGTAAGGTCATAATCAACTGTTGTATCTGGATTTTTTACATCTTCTTCTTTGTTTATCATACTTTCTGTAGTCTTGCTCGGTTCTACATTAGTTGTAGTTGAAGCTTCCTCATCTATCGAAGCTTCAGTCGTATTGTCATTATTAACTGTCTGATTATCTATTATCTGGTTAACTGAATTTGTGTTGCTGACACCTTTTTCATCCACGTTTTTTCTATTACTACATCCGGTTATCAGAAAAATACATAGAAATATAACCATACTTTTTATCAAATTTTTCATGATCTTCCTCCTGTTATTTTCTCCACACCACGGCAGGCTATAAATACCACAATATTTATTGTAACAATTGTTGAGCCTACTGGAGTACCTGCCAGAATTGATAATAAAATTCCAATAACGGCACAGATTACAGATAACACTACAGAACAAATTGTAACACTAAAGAATGTTTTATATACACGCATTGCCGACAATGCCGGAAATATTACCAGTGCCGAAATCAGTAACGAACCCACTAAATTCATGGCAAGAACAATAATTACCGCGGTAATGACAGCTATTAAAAGATTGTAAAAATCTGTTTTCATTCCTGTGGCCTTTGCAAATGTTTCATCAAAAGTAACAGAAAATATCTTCTGATAAAATGTAATAAAAACAATTACAACAATGAATGATAAAATACTGCACAATATCACCTGCTCCTTTGTCAATGTCAATATAGATGTTGAACCAAACAGTGTGCTGCATACGTCACCTGAAAGATTAGAACCTGTGGAAAACAGATTCATAAGCAGATAGCCGATAGCCAATGCTCCTACAGAAATCATGGCAACCGCTGCATCGCCCTTAATTTTTGTGTTCTGACCTGCCCGTAACAGTAAAACAGCACAAATTATGGTTACAGGTAAAATGAATATCATAGTATTCGTAAAATTTAGAACTGACGCTACTGCCATAGCTCCAAAGGCAACATGTGATAGGCCGTCTCCAATAAAGGAAAATCGTTTCAGCACCAAAGTAACCCCCAACAGGGAGGAACAAAGTGCGATCAAGATCCCAACAATGAGGGCATATCTAACGAATGGGTACTGAAAATAAAAATATAATTTATCTATCAATAGTACACCTTCTTTCATACTCCTGCTTTGTTCCATAAAATATCTCTTCTCCGATATGAAGTATATGGCTGGCATAGCTCATCGCAGCCTTTATATCATGAGAAATCATAATAACCGTAATCTTATCTTCACAATTTATTTTTTCAACAAGACGATACATTTCTCCTGTAGCTTTGGGATCAAGACCGGATACAGGTTCGTCTAACAATAATATTTTTTTTGTCGCACATAAGGCTCTTGTTAATAAAACTCTCTGCTGCTGCCCTCCCGAGAGTTCACGGTAACATTGATTTTCCAAATTTGTAATATCAAGTTTTTCCATCATTTCCTTTGCACGCTTTTTTTCCGGCTTTTTATAAAATGGCCGTATGCCGATGCGATTCTGACATCCGGAGAGAACAATCTCTCTCACGGATGCAGGAAAATCCTTTTGTATTACTGTCTGTTGTGGCAAATATCCTATTTCATCACTCTTTACTCCGGCTCCAAACAGAATTTTTCCACGAATGGGCTGTTGCAGATTAAGTAATGTTCTCATCAGGGTTGACTTGCCTGAACCATTTTCTCCAATAATACAAAGATAATCTCCACTTTTCACACAAAAGTTAATATCCTTTACTAATATCTTTCCATCATAACCTATCGCCAGATTTTCGCAAGTAATCTGTTCCATAATTCCTCCTATTGCAATGCTTCTTTTAAAACATTCAAATTACTTTCCATAACCGAAAGATATGTCGTTTTGTTTTTAACATCTTCAGAGGTTACAGACTGCATGGAATCCAGCGAAAGAATTTCCTGGTTCTTATCCTTTGTGTTATCACGAATGGTTTTTGCAATTTTTGAATCGGAATTTTCAATAGTCATAATTGTTTTAAGGCCAAGCTCATCTACTTTCTTTGCAAGGAATGATATTGTCTCAAAGCTTGCCTCACTCTCTGCAGAGCAGCCTGCAAATGCTGCGTAATAATTTAAACCGTAATCATCCACCATGTAACGGAATGGGAAACGGTCTCCAAAAAGCAATGTTTTCTGTGAAGCATTCGCTGTCACATCCTGATACTGGGAATCAAGTGAAGCAAGACGCTTGTTATAAGAAGTAACGTTTTCTAAATAAACGTCTTTATGGCTCTGATCTATTTTTCCTAAGGCTTCTGCAATCGCATTACAAAGAATCTGTGCATTTCTTAGTGAGAGCCATACATGTTCGTCATATTCTTTCTCCTCATGCTCTGACATCTCCTCAGCAATCTCTGTACCTGACATATCTGCCGGATAATAGGTAGGCCAATTATCCATTTCCTCAGATAATGCTTGAAAACCATCATTGCCGGTATAGATATGGAAATGTTCTGCTTCACCCGGAGCAATACCATGGTCACTGAACTGAACATATTTAGGTGCATCGGCATCGCCTCCTGTGGCTTCAAAAAAGTAACGGACACCTCTGCTGCCCGATTCATAATCGTAAATCTTATAGCCCTTGTATTCATAAGTTGCTTTTGATTCAGTTCCGTCTTTCACAAAACAAATGGTATTATTTTCAGCATTAATTGTAATCTGAGAAACCGAAGTCTTGTAGCCATTTTCATAATATGATTTGTATTCTTCGGCTGTTTTATTTCCGTTTTCTGCTTTTTTCTCCATAACCTCATCTAAAACACCATTTTGCAGATAAGGATACACAGACTGCCAAACACCATCCCAGTCGGATAATGTCCTATCTTGTACATCACTGTCATCAAAATGTGAATATCCATGATTGTGATCTTCCTCTGCCTGCATTCCCGGTACTGCTTCTTCTGTTTTTACATTGTCTTTTAAGACATCCAATAAATTAATTACCTGCATATCTTTATTAACAGCTTCCTTTAATGCATCTTCTACCCATGCATCTGATTCTCCTCCTACATAAATGAAAAGGTCGCAATCGGAAATTTTCATGATATCATCTGCGGTAGGCTGATAACTATGCAGATCAACTCCATTATCAAGAAGCATTGTAAGCTCTATATCCGATACTTCATCTCCGGCAATTTCTTTTACCCAGTCATATATCGGGAATATGGTTGTAACGACTTTAATCTGCTTATCACTATTGTCTTTTGTCTGAATATTAGTATTGGAATTATTTCGACCACAGGCGGAAAGACAGAATACTGCCATAACTGCCACCAAAAGAATAGAAATATATTTTTTCATTGAATAAAACCTCCGTTTTTATCTTAATTTTTCTAAAAAAGAGTACAAAAACAAAAAGGTATACCCTTTGGATTACCTTCTATGCTTTAAAGATAATTTTATTCAATTATTTAATCTTACCTTTTGACTTATAAGAGATGTGCTTGAAACAAATAAAGCTTCACCCATTATCAACAATACGAGTATAAGGGATAATGGATTCATAATTGCACGAGCAATCACGCCTGTATTCAGATTCTTTAATGTCTGTTCGGCCTGATGTATATTGGCGCAGATAGGGCAGTCTTCACCCGTACAGTTGTGATTTTCTTCCTTTGCAATAGAGAAAAGAGAAGCAAATGTAACAATCAGAAATATAACGCATATTGCCATTGAAAAAATTTTTCTTTTTTTAGTATTCATTTGCTTCTCCTTTCCCACAATCATATTGTGCTTCTAATTTTGCATTTTCTTGCATTCACTGCATATCCCATAAAATACTGTACGCAGGGAATCCATCTCAAATCCATGATGTTTCATCATATGTTGTTTCAGACTGTCTACTTCATTGCACTGCAAATGATTCAATTTTCCACATTTTTCACATTTGCAGTGATAGCATACCATCTGTGTTTCCGTTTTGTAACTGCCTATATATTCAAAACAGGCACCACTGGTCCCAGTTACAACATATTTAGCAACCACACCCTCTTTAACCATTTTCTCCAAATGACGATAAACTGTTGTTGTTCCGATTGCTATCCCCTTTGTCTGAAAATAATCACATATATCATTTACTGTAACATGGCTGCCTTGAGCTGATTTCAAAAAGGTAAGTAATTCGGTCATTTGTTTTGTCTTATATGGTGCTTTAGCCAAATCAATCACCTCCTTCAATTTGAAAACAGTTTTCATTTTATCACAAAGTTGAAATTTGTCAATATAATTTGGAAATCATTTTCATATTAAAACAATTATTTTTTACGAGGCCACATTCTTTTCAATTCATTCGATAAACCGGAATTAAATTATTATACAAAGGCATCATAGGGTGCTTTATCATCGAAAGGCTCTTTTTTACTGAATTTAGCGGATTCATCAATATGTGCAAATATGTTTTCAGAGTATTTTCTGATGCCGCTATGTCCTGTACATACATATTCCGGCTGGATTTGAACAATACGCTCCTTCAATTTCAGTAATGATCTTTTGTTCATATCGGGGTACTGGGTAAAAAAATCAAAAAAACTATATCCTCCGTTATCATTTATTGCAAGGCAGTCACCGGTAAACAACACTTTATTATCAACAATATAGCAGGTATGCCCCAGGGTATGTCCGGGAGTGTAGACAGCCTGCACTCGGATTCCCTCTATATCAAAGGTCTCATCATTATCTATGGAATAGTAACCGTCCTTAATTCTGACACAGTTTTTTAATTTCAATCCAAACTTTTTCATTCTGTATGTAGCTCTGTCTAAGTATACCTTTTCTTTTTTTCCTAAATATACCTGTGCGTTCGGATATATATTTGTTCCACATATATCAATCCCTCCGCAATGGTCAACGTCTGCATGAGTAATAAAAAGGTATTTGATATCCTTTGGATTAATATTAATCTTCTTAAATGATTTATCTAATCCACGATAATTTAAATGCCCCGAATCAATAGCTATTGTTACCCCGTTCTTTGTATAAAACCACAAATTTACATCACCTTGCCTGATACAGCTTATTCCATCCTCATATATTCCTGTATTGGCAGGGTTGCAATACTTTTTGCCTTTCATAATGTGACGCTTTATTTTGTCATCAAAAAAATACATAAATTTCATAACAGAACTCCTTTTACTGATAATTTTACAATGAGTATAAGTTATAAAATTATATTTTACTATCAAATATCTGCTATTTTTTTGAGCCCATTAACACATCTGTAATGGAAATTCCCATTAAGGTCTTGCATGTATAAGCAAGATGAGCCGGACTTGAAAAACCACTTTCCATTGCCGCATGGGTAATTTTTTTCCCTAAACTGACTAATTTGTATGCACGCTCCATCCTGCGAATCAAAATATAGCTTTTTAGTGAAATTCCTACTTCCTCTTTAAATAGATGTGTCAATCTGCTTTCTGAAAGAAAAACTGATTTGGCAATGTCCTTAACGTGGTAAGTTAACCATTCTCCGGAAATCATTTTAGAAATAACCTGTTCAATTCTTGTATCTCTTGCATGGGTACTTTCTATGGATATATCTAAATTTAGCAGGATTTTGTCAATCAGTTGTATAACTTCTTTATCAGACAGACTCTTAATGTCTTTAGTAATACTTTCAATGTTTTCATTGATTGCATAATAATTATCATCATATAAATATTTGTCTGATAATTGCTCAGCAACGGTGCTTGTCGGTTCAATTAATAAAAAGAAATCGTAATTACATTTTTCATTGACAACATGTTCAATATTTGATTTTAATATAATAATATTGCCTTGTATTTTTTTATTCTCTGCTATGATGTTGCAACCGTGTATTCCAAAAAATAAGTGCATAAAAGGATGCTTGTGAATATCTGTCTTATTATAGGTTGGCATAACTGTAATATATGATTCATCAAATATTATACGACTCATTATATTTTACCTTTCGTAAATTCATGTTTTACTCAATTTGCTGTAAAAGCTGCTTTTGTACCACTAATTTTCGTTTCTTTGTTCCCACTCCTATATGAAAAAAGTGGCAATGAATTATTTTCATTACCACTAAAGATTAGCGTCTCCTATAGGAATCGAACCTACAATAGAGTCTTAGGAGGACCCCGTTATATCCATTTAACTAAGGAGACAAATGCCGTATTTTTACCCACTGGCATATTATAAAGTATTTTCATAAAAAAGTAAATAGAAACTTTGTACCTAAGGCTCAGGTATTAAATCCGGATAACGTTGGGGCATCTGATCGGGTTTAAAATTATTGTTAAATTCTAATATATCCCTGGAGCCAGATTTCCCCGCGAAATCTTCTTCCTTCCTTAGGCTCTCCCTGTAAATCCAGGCTATTAATTCCTACATTAAGCTGAATGCCGTTTGCTTCAACCAGGATGCTGTAAACAGTTTCATTTGAGTAGGGATTAATCAAGGTTGAAACCTTTAGTATATTTCCAATAATCATGTAGTGGTCACATTCAACTCCGCAAGGAATAAAACTGGTATCAACAATGGAGAAAATGTCTTCATTTCTTATTCTGCCGGCCAGAGACGTATAGGTATCCATTTCGCTTATGGTAAGATTCTCTATGGCTTCTGTGTCACCCTGTTTTGCGGCAAATAGCATGGAATCCCGCATAGTTCTATAATCATCCTCATATTTTCTTTGAAACTTATTTTTTTGCACACCCAACAGAATAGAACCACTTATGGAGAGTGCAGATAAGCTTACCAGACTTATATTACGGTTTGAATAATTCAACCATTTAGACTTTGCATAGTCAGCTATGTTTAGCACATAGAAAATTAATGTAAAGCCGAGGCGATAATCCTCACATACGCCGGCATAGGCCTCTTTATCGCTATGCTTTTCAATAGTAATTGATTCATAGTTCATCAGAACATCACCCTTCATGTACGGGAAGAAATGCTCTATGGATAATTCACCGGATACATTATATTCACCTAAAATGGATATCCCCATAGGTGAAACACAATCTCTTTCAAATTGAATCAGGGATGTGTTTACACTTACGGTGGTAACTATTTTTCTATGGGGGCTCTTTAGGCAAAGTCTGTAAAGTGGCTCAAGCTGCTTACGTTCTTTAATATTGCTTAAGCCTATAGCGCGTAGATAGGAATGCATATACTACTCCTTATTTTATAACAGTCTTACCACCCATATAAGGTTGAAGAACCTTAGGAATGTTAACACTGCCGTCTTCATTCAAATTGTTTTCAAGAAATGCAATAAGCATTCGAGGTGGTGCAACAACAGTATTATTCAATGTATGGGCAAAGTATTTTCCGTCCTTACCCTTTACCTTAATGCCAAGACGACGAGCCTGGGCATCACCGAGATTTGAGCAGCTTCCAACCTCAAAATATTTCTTCTGTCGTGGAGACCATGCTTCCACATCATAGGATTTAACCTTCAAATCAGCCAAGTCGCCGGAACAACACTCAATAGTTCTTACAGGTATGTCCATAGAGCGGAATAGGTCAACAGTGTTTCTCCAAAGCTTATGGAACCAGTCCATGCTATCTTCCGGCTTGCACACAACAATCATTTCCTGCTTTTCAAACTGATGTATTCTATATACGCCTCTTTCTTCAATTCCGTGAGCACCCTTTTCTTTTCGGAAACATGGTGAGTAACTGGTTAAAGTCTTTGGAAGGGCATCCTCAGGGGTGAGGGTATCAATGAATTTACCAATCATGGAATGCTCACTTGTACCGATGAGGTAGAGATCCTCGCCTTCAATCTTGTACATCATGGCATCCATTTCCGCAAAGCTCATAACACCGGTTACTACGTTGCTTCTAATCATAAATGGAGGAATACAATAGGTAAATCCTCTGTCAATCATAAAATCTCTTGCATAGGAAATTATGGCAGAATGTAACCGGGCAATGTCCCCCATAAGGTAATAAAAGCCATTTCCAGCAACCTTTCTTGCACTGTCTAAATCTATGCCGTTAAGCTTTTCCATAATGTCTGTATGATAAGGAACCTCAAAAACAGGTACAGCGGGTTCTCCGAACTTTTCAAGCTCTACGTTTTCAGAATCATCCTTTCCGATTGGAACAGAAGGGTCAATAATGTTAGGAATTACCATCATCTTCTTCTTTAATTCTTCTTTTATCTGAGGTTCTTCCTTTTCTAATTGAGCAAGGCGGGCTGCATTTTTTGCGACCTCTTTTTTTACTTCTTCGGCTTCGTCTTTTTTACCCTGTGCCATAAGGGCACCAATCTGCTTTGCAATAGCATTTTTCTTTGCACGCAGATCATCTGCTTCCTGCTGCAGGGCTCTTGCCTTTTTATCAAGCTCAATTACTTCATCTACTAAGGAAAGCTTACTATCCTGAAATTTTTTCTTTATATTCTCCTTTACAACATCTGGGTTTTCTCTTACAAATTTAATGTCTAACATAGCGTTCTTCCTTTCATTATATAAATATAAAGTATTGCATAAAATTATAAATCAAAATTAATATTATCTTCAGATGACATAGATTTTATTTCTTCGTCAATTGTTTTAGCCTTTTCAATTGCATCCTTCTCTTCCTGGGAAAGTGGAATATAGGATTCTCCTTTAATTATTTCCTTCGCATAAATATAACAGCCCTCACGGCTATGCATGGCATTTATTGTGACACCGGTATTTTCTTCGTTAAGAAGAGCAAGGACAAAGCTAAGCTCACCTGACATTTTATCAAAGGCATCATATTTTACAAGACCCATTTTGTTGTAGCAGGTAGAAAGCTGATTCTTAATTATTTTATGCTCCTTTGTTACCCGTTTGGCATTAGCTTTTACCTGGTCCATCTCCTTAAAACGCAGGCGGATTACCTTTTCCAAATCAGCACCCTTTTTTCCACTCATGAGAGTGTAGTATTTGCGGTTTATAATATTAATTTTATTAATGACTATTATAGTTGTAGATACAAGAAATACGACTAATATCAACAATATATATATTATGGTTGTGAGCTTCATTCCAAGCACTGTTTCACTCATTAAGAATACCTCGTTCTATATAGAATAGTCCATCTTATTTTGCACTGTATAGCAATTGGGTTATTCTGTCTAAATCCTCTTCGGAATAATATTCTATTTCAATTTTACCCTTGTTTTTACTTTTTGCTTTGATGGTAGCTTTTGTTCCAAGGATATTTTTAAGGCGGTCTTCTATCTCAGAATACAGGAAGGATAAATCCTTATTCTTGTCAGAATTATTATCCTCCGGCTTTTTTCCGGAAAGAAGCTTTTTAACATAGGTCTCGGTCTCTCTGACACTAAGCTTCTTGTCAAAAATGTACAATGCAGTTTCGTACTGTAACTCCGGATTTTCTATGGAAATAAGTGCCCTTACATGTCCTGTACTGAGCATGTCATCGATAAGCATTTGCTGTACTTTATCAGTAAGTTTCAACAATCTGAGTGAGTTTGTAATGGTTGTCCTGCTTTTTGATACCCTTTCTGCCACTTCATCCTGCTTAAGATTAAATTCTTTTATTAATCTGTCATAGGCATGAGCTTCTTCAATTGGGTTAAGATCCTCACGCTGAATATTTTCAATGAGGGCAATCTCTACAACCTCCTGGTCAGAGTAGTCTTTAATTACAACAGGAACTTCTTTTAAACCGGCAAGTCTGGCAGCTCTCCATCTACGTTCTCCGGCTATGAGTTCATAAAAGCCTTTTCTTTTTACAACAACAAGAGGCTCAATGACTCCAAACTGTTTTATTGATTCAGCCAGCTCAGTAAGAGCATCTTCATCAAAGTGCTTTCTTGGCTGATTTTTGTTGGGTTCGATTCGGTTTATATTAAGAGTTTGCTCCACCTTTTTTATAACTTCCTTTATTTCGGTTTTTACTTTTGGGGAGACTGCTCCTGAATCAGCCCTTGAAGTTTTTGAATCTCCGGTAGGAATAAGATTGTCAAGACCTCTTCCTAATCCTCTCTTTGGTGCCATAATATTCCTCCTTAGAATATGCGTATAAAAGTAAATATATATCATATAAGCAATCGGCTATCATATATCATAGTGCAATAGCTGACAAATTCAAAGGTAATTTGCAGGTATAATATAACAAGCTTTGCAAATAACGTGAAATGCAGCATAAATATTTAAACTGGTTTACATAATATAGCATGAGTAAAAACTACATATTACCGTATAGCTTGTTGTTTATTACCTCTTCTGCTAAATCCCTGTAACCCTGTGCTCCTGCCGAACGGCTGTCATACAGATTAATTGGCAGACCAAAGCTGGGTGCCTCTGCCAATCTTACATTTCGCGGAATTATAGTCTTATATATAAACTGATCCAAATTGTTTTTTACATTTTCAACAACCTCTAGAGATAAGTTGGTGCGTGCGTCATACATGGTAAAAACGACACCTTCAATTTCCAATGTTTTATTAAGTTTCTGTTTAATCAGGTCAATTGTATAAATTAACTGGGACAAGCCATCCAGAGCAAAAAATTCACATTGAATAGGAACCAGTACGGTATCTGCGGCAGTCATAGAGTTAACTGTTAAAACACCTAATGCCGGAGGACAATCAATGATTATAAAATCATATTTGTTTCTTATGCTTGAAAGCAGCTTCTTCAGAATATATTGAGGCTTTTCCAACTCAATAAAATCAACCTCTGCACCTGCCAGCTCTCTGCTTGAGGGTAGAACACTTATATCAAGGTTTCTATCAAGTGGGTGAACTATCATACATTCTCCTATATTACATTCCTCAAGCATCGCATCATATATAGTATAGTTAAGAGAATTTTTATCTATGCCAAAACCACTTGTCAGGTTTCCCTGGGGATCCATATCTACTGCTAATACCTTTTTTCCTTTTTCAGCAAGACATGCAGCTAAATTAATTGATGTTGTTGTTTTGCCAACACCACCCTTTTGGTTGGCTATTGCTATAATTCTACCCATAATCAGACCTCCATACTTATCCAACATTATATCACTTTATGACTTTTTTCGCCATATCTAAATATGGGGTGTTAATAATGAAATGTACAATATATAGATGATAGTACCAATCTTTTACATGTAGATAGACAGATAGATGAACAATGCAATTTTAAGAAGCTTACAATACAATAAGATGCCAGCACCTAAATACGTTTCACGTGAAACGTATCTCGTATCTATAAAATGTGATTGATGTAAAATATACCCATCTATAATGGTACAAATAGTAATTCTATATTGCACCATATTGTAGATGCGTACTTATAAATATAATTCCATTGAAAACATAATTTTACTAAATACATAATTGTATTAAATATGTTACAGACGTGCAGGAACATGTACACTCTGATATATAATAAATTTAAAAAACATGTTAATGTACAACGTGTGATTAATTATAGCGAGGTGGTAATTAAATATATTAAAATATTAGATGAACAGCAACATGCAATGTGTGGCCAATGTTATAAATGTTTTATTAGTAAAATATTTTTGAGCCTGGATATAAAATGTAACAGAAATTGTCTGTAAGATTACCACTATAATTTATAGTAGCGTTTCAATATAACAAATGAGCATAATGTGAATTTTCAAATTGAGGAAATATTTAAAATATCCAAGTTTGAAATTAAAGAATAGTACTTGTACTGCTTTTGCAATAGTACAAGTATAGCCAAAACTACAAAATGCAATTTTTAATGGCAAGTAAATTTACTTTCTGCCAGAACAAATTATGCACTTAAATAGTACATCAAATCAAAATTAATTATCTGGATATATAACTGTTTTCTAATATGCTTTGCCTTTACTATGATAATTATATTGAAATAATAAAACTGATTGCTGGTATATAAGGTTATACATTTGATATGTTTCACGTGGAACATATTTTTATAAAAAGTTACTGACACTATTAAAAAACATACCGATAAATATATACTCATAATAGTTGTAATAGTATAGTTAAATTTTTATTTTGTTAATTTCTATATAACTAAATAAGAAATCTGAGCTTAGATAAAGTCTACATTAAGTAAAAACTTATTCAATTAAAAAACAATTGCATACGTGAAAACAGAAGATCGCAATTTTATATAAGAGTTTTACGAGTTTATAAATATACAGACATATAGTAATTAGGTGTGTTCAGAAACTACTGATATTTATAGGTAAATATATCATTATGGGATTAAGGACTGTAAATAGTATTATCGACTTTTAAGCCCAGAATATGTAATGTGTTATATTATATTATATTATATTATATTATATTATATTATATTATATTATATTCACAAAGCTTCTTTAATCTTGTTTGAATATTTCTTCACATCAAAATGTGTTATGTTTTACGATTGTAATGTTTCACGTGAAACACAATTGTTGCTATGAGTTTTGTATTTATGTGTTAAACAAACCAAAACGCAAAATTAGACATACAGAACTTTTGAATGTGTGCATAAAAAAACAAATAGTATTATAAAATATGATTGAAAATATTTTGAGTAAAACTTGTAACTTTTTATACTACAAATTTGCTGCTTTTAGATATATAGCGTTTAACAAAAATATCCAGATTTAAAATGGGAGTAAATGCAGAACGAAATATGGTTGACATAAATACAAATATAAGTAACTTAAAATGCTATTAAATATACAAATATAAAAGCTAATTATGATTAAGGCTAAAACAAACAAACGTTCATGCACTTCAAATGGTAATAAGTGATAATATTCATGTTTCACGTGAAACTTATCAACATGTAAAAAATTTGATTTACATATTTCTACATAAATATGTGGATAAGTCTGTGGATAATGTGTATAAATTCTATAAAGAAAACTATATATTGTGCTTATAAAATATTAATCACAATATATGGATATTTAAAGAAAAAAATATTAGATGGTTCTGCTATATGCATAAAAGACAAGAAAGATGAAAGGTATAACTACCACTTCATCTTTCCTGTAAACCTGTGTTTAGGTCTAAAATAATATATTTGTGAATGATTTTCCCGTTGCCTTACTTTTTTACATTTGTTCAGGACATTGTATTCCAAGCAATAATAAAGCATCTCTAATAGATTTTTTGGTAAGATAAACAAGGGTAACCCTTGCATCTCTGACCTTTTTATCGTCTACATTTATTCTACACACATTGTAGTATTTGTTGAAAGCTTGAGCAACATCCATAGCAAATCTGGCAACAACAGATGGTTCATATTTTTCTGAGGCATCAAGAACAACTCTTGGAAATCTGCTGATGGTTTTTAAGAGATCCATTGCTTCGGCTCCGGTTAAAAGAGAATAATCTATATTTAAGGAAGGAGAAAAGTCATTAACCTTTCTTAAAATGCTTGCACAACGGGCATAAGTGTATTGAACATATGGGCCTGTTTCACCATCAAAATTTAAAAGCTTTTCCCATTTGAAAGATACATCCTTAATTCTCTGATTGTACAGGTCGTTAAATAGAACTGCCCCTACGCCGATTTTTTTGGCAGTTTCGTCCTTGTCGGGAATATCAGGATTTTTTTCTTCAATTATTTCTTTTATCTTTGAAATTGCTTCAAGAAGAATGTCTTCAGCATATACAATATTGCCGCTTCTTGTTGAAAGTTTAGCTCCCTCAAGACTTACAAGACCGTAAGGAATATGAATAAGCTGCTCCTTTGCCCAATCATTTCCTAATAATTCTACGACCTTAAAAACTTGAGAAAAATGTAACTTTTGTTCCTGCCCGGTAACGTATAAACACTTTACAAAATTATAGGTCTTTTTTCTGTAAAAGATTGCAGCCAGATCTCGTGTTGCATATATGGAACTTCCGTCATTCTTCAATATAAGACATGGGGGCATATCATATTCAGAAAGGTCAACAATTTTAGCACCATCGCTTTCTGTAAGGAGATGGGCATCGTCAATCATTTTTACAATCTGTGCAGTTTTATCTCTATAGAAACTTTCACCGTTATAGCTGTCAAAATCTATACCGAGAAGATCGTAGGTTCTCTTATATTCAGTAAGACTTATGTCCTTAAACCACTGCCAGATTCGCAGCGCTTCCTCATCACCATTTTCCATTTTGTTAAACCATGCCCTGGCTTCATCGTTAAGAGAAGGGTTGTCTTTTGCCTCGTCATGAAATTTTACATATAGGCGCATAAGCTCTGAAATGCCTTCCTTTTTGACAGCATCTTCATTTCCCCAGGCCTTGTAAGCAACAATAAGCTTACCAAACTGGGTGCCCCAATCACCAAGATGGTTAATACGAACAACATTATAACCAAGTTTTGAAAATATTTTGTATAGAGAATTGCCAATAATTGTAGTTCTAAGGTGTCCGACATGAAAATTTTTCGCAACATTAGGGGATGAATAGTCAATACATATAGTTTGGCCATTTCCTACGGATGACGAACCAAAAGTCTCCTCAAGAGCGGGTTCAATCATAGATTTAACAAAGGTTTCTTTATTTACATAAAAGTTAATATAAGCACCTGCAACCTTAATATCGTCAAGAAACGGAACATCACCTATTGCTGATCTTATGTCCTCGGCAATAAGCTGAGGAGCTTTTTTCATAGTTTTGGCCAATCTGAAGCATGGGAATGCAAAGTCACCCATGTCAGGCTTTGGGGGTATTTCGATTAATTCAAGTATATCATCCAAGGGAAGTCCCTCAACATTATTAAATATTAGTTCTCCAATCTTATTTTTCATAGCTTCTATATATATCCTCCAGTTTATTTAGTTACAATTTAAAGCATCAATCAGTTTAAGACATTGCAATATCAAAAAGTATCAACAGGTTTTGTTGTTAAGCTGTTATACCTTCAAATACATCAGGTGGTTCAGATTATTTATTCCGTATTCAGATTATTCATTCCTTAATTGGAAAACTGAATTTTATAATAGTTCCTTTTTCGGGATTTTCCCCTATATTAAAATCTCCTTCCAAAAGATATATTATCTCATGAGCCCGATGAAGACTACTATACCAAGGACTTTGAGAAAGGTAATCGGAGCTTATTCCTATACCATTATCAGACAGGTTTACATCAACCTTGTTTTTGCTAAGGCAAAGACGAAAGACGATACTGTTTCCCTTGGAATGTCTGTATATATTATCAAAGAAAATATTAAGTAAATATATAAGATTAATTGTAAAAACAGGGTGTATATTAATTTCGTAATCAGTGCATTGGATGTCGGCATCAATAATGAATTCAGGATGCTTATCCCGCTGGGTCATTACAAAATTATCCAGCAAATTCCAAATAGGCTGCTGGGAGTCAAGTGAATAATCCAATCTGGAAACTATATCATCTACGGAATCCAACAATTTCTTTGAACCCTGGGACAGTTCCTGGATAGTAAGCTTTGCCCTGTTCATATCTGTAGAAAGAAGGTAGGACAGCATATCCAATTTGTGATTCATGTTTACAATGGCATTTTTAAGGTTGCGGTCAATCAGGGTGGAATAAAAGGATTTGTCAAAGGCATCCAGCATAAGGATATTATACCCATGATTATGGGTGCCTTCATCCGGTTCCTGAAGAAATTCAAACCCTGAATCATCGTCAGAGGACACACCATTAATAAGCTCAGGTGCAATACGGGTACCCATATCTTTGATAGAATTTTCAGCATCATTAAGCAGAGTAAGCTTTGACTTAATTGATTTTAATGTATATTCCAAATCGGTTATGTTAAAGGATAAGGATTCACGGACTGATTTTAAATCACTGATCTGGTTATCAATTATTTTACTTTTCTCGTTTTCAGCATCGTCACTGATTGTAGGTGTAAATACACTTTTTCTTGATGAGGATTTAAAAGCATAAATGTTCCTTGTTTTTTCTAATTCTTCAATCTTAATATCAATTTCAAAAATTCTGGTTTTATAATCCTGAATTTTTTCGAGATTCTCAAGGAAAAGCTTATTAAAGTATTCCAGCATTTCCTTGTTGGATTTTTGAATAGTATTAAAATTATTTGTAGACTGATTATCCATTTTTTCTCCCTTAGAAGGATTGACCATTCCTTCTCGCTTTGTCTCTGCGTTTTTTATACTCTTCACGTTTTCTTCTTATATAAACCATGCGTCTGTGGTAGCAGAACCCTGCGAAAGCTATGGCACCTGCAAAAATAAAAATTATTATGAATTTCCACAAATTAAATCCGGATGGTTTTTTGATAATACCCTTTGCCATGGCATCAGCTACGGCTGCCTCATCTGTGGAATTAATATAACCACTGTAGGTAACAGGAACACTGTACAAAAAAGCTTCACCATAGTATATACTTATCGTACCGCAAATCATGGAATCTAAAAGTGAATCTGACATTTCGTAGCTGATTGTCAGGTTCTGGGAGGAAATATCCCTGCTTATGAGAAGATAGCCCGGATTATCAATACTCAGGGTTAAACTTCCCAAATTGTCACAATTATAATGTTGATTAAGAAATGCTTCTGTATTAGCTATATCTTCTTCTGTAAATTGAAAGGTGTCAAGAGGCTCAGCCTTTTCATATTTTTCATAGCAATAGTCAAAAAGTGCTTTTGTGTCCATATATTTATATGCGGTAAGACTTGACTTCATTGTTACGCATATTAGTTTAATGCCATCTCTTTCACACCAGGTTACCAGTGTACCCTGAGCCATATTTGTATATCCGGTTTTTCCGCCATAGCATCCGGGGTAGTAGTATTCTGAATCCTCAAACAGCATTTTGTTACCCTGAACCAGATATCTGGTTTCCGCAGTATATGATGTAGGCTCGATAGTATAATATTTCGTTGAGGTAATCTCAACGAATTGGGGGTTCTCCAGGGCAGCTTTTGTTATAAGAGCCATATCATATGCACAGGTGTAATGATTATCGTTGTGAAGGCCGTTGGCATTAACAAAATGTGTGCCGACACACCCAAGCTCCTTTGCCTTTTCGTTCATCATATCGCAAAATGTATCAAGATCTCCGCCTACATATTCTGCTACACCCCAGGCTGCTTCATTGGCTGATGAAAGCATGGTTGCATACAGGGCATCTTTTATCGTAATCTGTTCTCCCGGCTTGAGACTAATATGGGAACTATCCCAGTCAATTCCATATACAGCTTCATCAGACATGGTTATGACATCATCGGGATTACAGTTTTCTAAGGCAACCAGAGTAGTGAGTATTTTTGTTATACTTGCCGGATACATAGTGCTGTAAGCGTTCTTTTCATACAAAATCTGCCCTGTTGTGGCATCCATTACAATAGCTGCTTCGCTGTATATTTCAGGAGCATCCTCAGGAGGAACCGAGGCTTCAGTTACCGTATTGGCAGCAGGGGCATACACTTTCCCTAAACAAACATTTTGATATGAAAAAAACACGAAAATAAAAATATATACAATACAAATAAATCTATTTATCTTTTTCAAACAAATCGTTCCTTCTTAATACTAAATCATAAATCATTTTATACAAATTATTTTGCCATTAGCCAAAAGTGAGCAATCGTACTATAACTTTCCTACACTCATTATATCATATACAGCTAATTATCCTATAGTTTTGAAAAAAACACAAGATTTAATTTTATAATGTATTACAAAAATGTACTATCTTTGTAACAATATTATTGACTTTTCTATGGAAAAACTATAATGAAAATGTTATTATTACAGCAGTTATGTTTTTTGGAGGAAAAGATGAGATTAAGAAATGTAAAAGGCTCAAGGGAAGCAATTGCTGCTAATGAATATGTAGTTCAGGATGAGAAATCCATGAAGGGCAAATGGAAAGAAAAATTCGGTAATAATAATCCCATATATATAGAAATCGGTATGGGAAAGGGACGCTTTATAATGGATATGGCAAGGCTTAATCCGGATATTAATTTTGTGGGTATAGAAAAATTTTCAAGTGTATTGGTACGCGCCTTAGAGAAGCAACAGGAGGAACAGTTGCCTAATTTATACTTTATAAGAATGGAAGCTGAATATATTGAAGAAGTATTTGATAAGGGTGAGGTGAATTATGTTTTTCTTAATTTCTCTGATCCATGGCCAAAGGACAGACACGCAAAAAGAAGATTAACATCAACACAGTTCCTTAAACGATATGAAAATATTCTAAGTGAGGAAGGAGGGCTTACCTTCAAAACCGATAACAGATTATTGTTTGATTTTTCCTTGGAGCAGGTCAGGGAGGCAGGCTGGATCCTGGATAATTATACCTTTGATTTGCATAATTCCCAATATGTTAAGGGAAATGTAATGACAGAATATGAAGAAAGGTTTTCAAGCATGGGGAATCCGATTTGCCGTCTGGTATGCAGACCACAAAGAAAGAATTGAATTTGTAAATGATATGCAGGCTGCGAAGGAAGAATTAAATTAATAAATGGTATGTAACCACAGAGGATGAACTAAATTCATTAAATGAATATAATATTAATAAGTATAATTCGGAGACGTTTATGCTTTGCAGAAAATTTAAATATCGTCTTAATGCATATATTTATGGTAAATGTGGTATAAATAAGAATATAGTTGCACTATGCAGGAATCTTAACACTATTAAATGTCTTGGATGTAACGGTGGGACGTGCAAAAAAAGACGAAAATAAAAAAATTTGAAAAAAATGTGAAAAAAAGCTTGCATAAATTAGAACTATGTAATATAATCGTTCTTGTTCGGTAAGAAACATAGTTGAATACGGGCCGCTAGCTCATTTGGTAGAGCACCTGACTCTTAATCAGGGTGTGCGGGGTTCGAGCCCCCGGCGGCCCACTTTCAAAGGCATCGGTTTTGCAGACGTAGAGCTGCGGGGTCGGTGTTTTTCCTTTTTTCAAGGGTAATTTTACTATCATTTGATATCTAAACAAACAGACATTTTACCATTGCAAAAATCCTGTAGATTAAGGAGCATATATGGATTTTGAACATATGATTTTAAGTGAAAATATGGATCAGTATTATGATTTGTGGAGAGGCTATAGAAATGAGGTAACAGAGCTCATTTTAGATATAGCTGAAAGCTATTATACAAAAAAGTATCTGCTTAAAACAGGGAAAAAGAGGCTTGAAGAAAGATACGGCATGGAGGAAATTATTGCATCAGGGTATGATAAACCGAAGCTTGCAATCTGGGGGGCAGGTGGATGTAATGATATTGATATAAAAAGCCTGTCAAAGTATTTCAGATTAATCCTGATTGACCATGAAATAGACAGAATTGAGACGGCCAGAACAAAATATGGTCTAAGCAGGGAAGAATGCGCCTGCGTGGATTTGAAATTCTGGGATATATCCCGGGAAGACTATCATATGATAGAGGCTTTAATTAGAGATGGAGCTTCTCCCCCGGATATAAAAATGTATATAGAGGAAATAGTAAATTCCATGCGGGAACCTGATTGTACATATGTAGACTTTGATATTTCCTTTGCTTCAGGATTGGTGAGCCAGCTCAATGCACGTCTGGCGGCATTGTTATATATATACAAATATCCTTATGATATGAGCGATTTTCTTTACAGACTCAATTATACGGCAGGTAAAAGGTTTATATCTTCAATAAAAAAGACTACAGGAGGAATTTTTGTATTGGGGTTGGAGGAACTAACCCAATTGGGTTATGAGAGAGAAAGGCTTAAAAATGACATTGCAAAAGTTGCAGGTAACGACAGTATCATGAATATAATCACCCATAACATAGAAAAGGGTAAGATGAAACTATTTAGCCAGAAATATCTGATGTGGAATTTTTCAGAGGTAAAAAGCTATCTTATGAAATTTTGCAGCTATGAGATTTTATTTTAATATGCTGCCGATTACTAATACAATCAGTATAGATGGGTAGCAGACAGCTATTTATACAGCTAATAAAATTCTTGAATATATAACAAATTTGTGGTATCATAAAACAGTGTAATTCATACAAAAAAGAGATTTTAAGGGAGGATTTAAAATGTATTGTTCAGTATGTGGAGCAACTTATGCAGATGGTCAGCCAGCGTGTCCTAATTGTGGAGCACCGGCACAGCCTGCTAATCAGATGGGGGGATTTCAGCAACCGATGGGACAGCCAATGAATCCGGGGATGACTCCGATGGGACAGCCAATGAATCCGGGAATGGCTCCAATGGGACAGCCAATGAACCCGGGAATGACTCCAATGGGACAGCCAATGAATCCGGGAATGGCTCCAGTGGGAGGCATGGGTGCACCGGTTAATAATGGCGGTGGTTTTCAGGGATTCTTCAATGCAATAAAATCCGATTACAATATTATATTTGGTTTAGTTGGCGGTTTGTTAATTTTTCTTTCTCCATTCTTTACCTGGTTCTCAGCAAAAATTGAGATGTGGGGATATAAAGAATCAATGAAAGAAAATATGTTCAAGTTAGGTAAGGAATATTCAGACGTAAGAATATATTATTTGTGGTCAATTCTTTTATTCCTTGTAGGTGTGGTTATAATATGCTGGGATCTTGCGGACTATATTCCTGAGCTTGGCAAAATTAAGGCCAGTCTTCAGAAGGTACCTTATGTTGATTTAATCATTGTTGGTGTAGGTGTTCTTGTAGTTATTTTTGCTCTCATGAATGGAACCGTAAAGGATGTAATCAGCGATGTTAAGGATTTTGATGGCAAGGCAAGTCACGGAATCGGACCGGTTATAGCATTTATTGGTCTTATTCTTTCAGCTTATCCAAGAGTGATTAAGTTTATTAAGAAATAATAACAGTTATATTTTACATAAGTGAGGTGCTGCATTTTGTGGCACCTCATTTACTGATTAGTAGGGGGTATATGTTATGACCTGTAAGCATTGTGGCAGTGAAATTAAGGATGGAATGGATTATTGCATGGAGTGTGGGGAATCTGTTGAAGATAAGCTTATTGTAATGAGTGTAAATGAGCTCCCGGTTGATGCCCGTCCACTGATTAATCTTGGAGGATACATAAAGGAGCTGGTGAGCAATATGTATGTATTGCTGACATTTTTAGGAGCACTATGCATGTATCTTTCTGTATTTATGAAATGGACCTGTGGGAATGTTCATGGGAAAATAAAGGGTGGAGACCTGTTTGATATGGTGTCAGAAAACAGTAGCTTTTACATTGGAGACAAAAAAATATTCTATTATGCTTTGATTATCCTTTTGATGGGAGTTGCAATTTTACTCTACTCAGGAAGGAGAAATATCAGATTTCTTGCAAGGGTGGAAAACAATAAGCTTGCCGGAATTGTACCTATAGTTGTTTCGCTGGTAGCATTTATGATGGTTATTACCAATAAGGCTTATTCCGAAGCCAGAAGCATAAATCATGTAACTATTTATACATGCACAGGAATTATAATTTATGTTATAGGCCTGATTCTCAGTATAGCAGGGGTTTTACTTGAAAAAGGACAGGAGCTTAAGTAATAATGGATAATCAGGAAAACCAGTACAGCTATTTTTACAGGGACTGTCAACAGATACCTCCACAAAAAAGTAAGCGAATGAATACAGGTATGGTCTTTGGTCTTATTTCGGCTGCTTTGATGATTACAGGTATGCTGTTGCCTGTTATTGATTTTTCGAAGTTCAATGACATAATTGATATAAAATATAACATAGTAAAGCTATGTAAAAATGTAAGGCTTATTTCTCCTGTGTGGACAGGAATACCTATGGGACTGTGGATTGGAATAATATTAATGGCGGCACTATCCTTTGTAAAAATTCCCCAGTTTAGATTAGTACCGTTTTTTATTATATCAGCGATGATAATTATAATGGTAGCTGATATGAATAATCTTATTAGATGGGCAATGGACACCCTGAACAGTAAAGAGGTTCAGAGCATTATTAAACAGGAGTTTGTAATCGGAAGAAAGGAAATGTCAGGAAGCCTCCAGCCGGGAGCCTATGTTTTCGGAATAGGGCTTTTAACAGGCTTTGTAAGCAGCTTTATTAAGGGGAAGGATAAGCAGTAAAAGTAAAAAACAGACTGTACACCGATGGTACAGTCTGTTTTTGAATATATGGATAAAAGCTAGTTAATAACCTTATCAGCAATTTCCTTTACGATATCAGTAATGAATTTATCGGTTTCCATACTGCCGAGATCACCGTCTTCGCCACGTTTTCTGACAGATACGGTTCCTGATTCCTCCTCGCTTGCTCCGATAATAAGCATATATGGAAGCTTGTTAAGCCGGGCCTCACGAATCTTGTAGCCAATTTTTTCTGCTCTCTCATCTATGGTTGCACGGACTCCTGCCGCCTTAAGTCTGGAGAGGACGGAATTTGCATACTCATGGTGCTTTTCAGAGATTGGAAGTATACGAACCTGCTCAGGTGAAAGCCATGTTGGAAAAGCTCCGGCATATTTTTCAATAAGCCATGCCAGGGTTCTTTCGTAGCAGCCCAGTGAAGTTCTGTGAATAATGTAAGGTCTTTCCTTTTCCCCATCTTTATTTATGAAATACATATCAAATTGTTCAGCCAGTAACGCATCCCATTGAACTGTAATCATTGTGTCTTCTTTGCCATAAACATTCTTGGCGTTTATATCCACCTTAGGACCATAGAAAGCAGCTTCACCTATATCCTCTACAAAAGGAATTTTAAGCTCAGTGAGGATATCTCTTATATGTTGCTCGGTTTGCTCCCAGACCTCCGGTTCACCGATATATTTTTCTCTGTTTTCAGGATCCCATTTTGAAAGATGATATGTTACATCCTCCTCTACACCGAGAGTCTGGAGACAATACTGGGCAAGGGCAATGCAATCCTTGAATTCCTTAACCATCTGATCAGGCCTTACAATAAGATGTCCTTCTGAAATAGTAAACTGACGGACACGGGTAAGACCATGCATTTCGCCGGAGTCTTCGTTCCTAAATAAAGTAGAAGTTTCTCCATACCTGCAAGGCAAATCTCTATAAGACTTCTGGCTTGCTTTGTATACATAATACTGAAATGGACATGTCATTGGACGGAGAGCAAATACTTCCTTGTCCTTCTCCTCGTCACCGAGTACAAACATTCCCTCCTTGTAGTGATCCCAGTGTCCGGATATTTTGTACAAATCACTTTTTGCCATAAGAGGAGTTTTTGTTCTCATATATCCACGTTTTTCTTCTTCATCCTCAATCCATCTCTGAAGTGTCTGGATAATCTGAACACCCTTTGGCATAATAAGCGGAAGTCCCTGCCCAATAACATCTACAGTTGTAAAAAGCTCAAGCTCACGTCCAAGCTTGTTGTGGTCACGAAGCTTAATATTTTCCAAAAATTCAAGCCTTTCATCCAAGTCAGCTTTTTTTGTGAAGGCTGTACCATATATTCGGGTGAGCATTTTATTGTCAGAGCTGCCTCTCCAGTATGCACCGGATGAGGATGTAAGCTTAAAATATTTTACAGGCTTTGTAGTCATAAGGTGTGGACCGGCACAGAGATCTGTAAAATCACCCATAGTGTAAAAGCTTATGATGGCATCCTCAGGCAAATCGTTAATAAGCTCAACCTTATATGGTTCCTCCTTTTTTGCCATCAACTCAATAGCTTCGTTTCTAGGGAGGGTAAACGAGGTTATATCCGAGCCCTCCTTAACTATTTTTTTCATTTCAGCTTCAATTTTGTCCAAATCTTCCCTGCTTAGGGATGGCATATCAAAATCGTAGTAAAAGCCATTGTCTATAGCAGGTCCAATTGTACATTTTGCCTCAGGGTACAGGTGCTTGACTGCCTGGGCAAGAATATGGCTGGCTGTATGCCAGAAGGTTTTTTTACCTTCTTCATCATTGAATGTAAATATACTTAATGATGAATCTTTATCAATAATTGTTCGTAAATCCTTTAATTCTCCGTTGATTTCTGCAGCACAGGCAACTCTGGCAAGTCCTTCACTTATATCTGCTGCAATGTCATAGGCACTCATCGGTTGTGAGTATTCCTTTGATGAGCCATCTTTCAATGTAATTATCATATCTCCATCCTCCTTCTTTTTCTCCTGACTTCGTCAGTAAGCTGCAAGTAATCAGTGCACCTTCCGACTTCTTCAATCAATTTATTCATTACAAATTGCTTACGCGAAAAAAAGCCCTGGCACACTGTGCCAGGGACGATATTATCGCGGTTCCACCCTAGTTCCAATCTGTATATGTAATCAATATGATATTGCAATATACGGATTGACTCTTAATTTATAATTATAACGTAATTAACGGCTTACTTTTAATAAGCAGCTCAGAGGTAGTTTTCCTATGGGCGTATTCTGAACTCTCTCTCAGCGGGTAGCGGAGCTCTCTCTGTAGACCGTTTCAATAGTACTCGTCTCATCATAGCTATTATTTTTAATTAGCCCTATTGTAGAACTCTAAACCCAAAAAGTCAAGAGCCATTATTTTGAAAAAATGCCACTATGTTCATAGAAAAAATTGATATATTAATATCTAATTTACTCCATCAATTTCTTCCTTGCATTTTTTTCCGTCTGCCAACAGCTTTTTTAACCTTGAGGCATCTTCGCTTTCAATGGCATTTCTATATTCGGTAACGGATTTGATGAAGTAATCAAGCTCGTTGAGCAGATGCTCCCTGTTTTCAAGGAACAGCTCTGTCCACATGGTCTCGTTTAGCCAGGCAACACGGGTCAGATCCTTATAGCTTCCGGCCGAAAAGCCTTCGTGATCCTTAGCAGTCGGACTTTTTACATAGGCATTGGATACAACGTGTGCCATTTGAGAGGTAAAAGCAATCATTTTGTCGTGTCTGTCAGGATCGCATATGGTATATTGACCGAATTTAATAGGAGCAAGCAGCTTTTTGGCACGGGTGAGAGCCTGTTCATCCTCAGGGCTTTCAGGAACAAGAACCATGGAAGCACCGTTATACATGGTTTTGGTGCTGTATTCAAGACCTGAAAAATGGCGTCCTGCCATAGGATGTCCGCCTATAAATGTAAAACCATACTCCTTAGCAATGCTAAAGCAGTGATTGCAAACATACTTTTTTACACCGCAGCAATCTATTACCATAGTATCTGAAGAAATAAAAGGAGCATTGCTTTTCAAATATTCAATGGTAGCTTCAGGATAAAGGGCTATAAGAATCAGTTCACAGCCTGAAATATTGTGGGAATTAAGTTCCCCGTCAATTATTTTCATGTCATAGGCTGCTTTCATGACATCACGATTTATATCATAAGCGAGAATGTGATAATCGTCATTTTCACTATATGCCTTTGCAAATGAACCACCAATAAGACCAAGTCCAACAATTCCAACTGTCATAATATCTCCTTTATATGAGTAATTCCCAATGCTTAATCTGAAATTAATTATACCACGTCGGGGTTGAAATACAAAACATAAAATCAGCATAAAGCATATTTTGTACTGTGTGCTTTGTATACTGCCTTGAAAATATGTCAATAATACAGCCATCTATGAAAATGAAAAAGCGGAGGCGAAAAATGAGTAACAGAAATAAGATATATGTGGTAGTACTTATATGGGCAGCAGCTCTTTTACAGATATTCATTAATTCTTCTATTGTACGGGAAGAAAAAATGGTGGAGGAGGCCATGAGCAGCAATCTGGATAATATAATGGAAGGAAGCGTTACAGCGTATGGATACTTTGGTACCCGGTCAATGACGCCGGGGTCAAAGGAGGTTATTGTTAAAAGACTGGCTGAAAAGCTTGGAATTACAGGCGGATATGATATAGAAAACAGAAGCAGTGACGCAAATCAGGTAACCTGTTTAAAGAAAAATGGTGAGTATGCAGATACTACTATTAAGGTAATCACATTATTGGAGAAGGATGACTACAATCAGGAAGTTACAGAAAATTATATTATGGTTGAAATCAGCTTAAAAGGACCAAAGGGACGGGAGGCATACAATTTTATGGAAAGGATTGAAGGGATGTATGAGGAGCTGGGTATGGATGCTGACACCGGACTATATATTTTGTCCCAGAGGCCCGGTGAAATGACACAAGGGGAAATTCAGTCTGAAATGGACAAATTCATGGAAACAACAGATGCTGTTCTTGTGGACAGTGTAGAATTTGATAATGTTTATTCTTTCTATGGTTATAGCAATGGAATAGACCGGTTTGCATATCAGGGGGATAAGAAAGTAAATGTAAATATTGCCTTTTCGTATGATGCAAAACAGGATGTAACCTATATACACAGGGGAATTCCTTTTATTGACAAATCATTTTAATATAATAATTCAGATAAAAAGAATTAAAACACAAAAATATTCATAGTATTGTAATAATGTTTTTTTAAGGTGATGCCATGAAGGCAAAAAAAATTATTACAATACTATTTTTTTGTGCAGCAATTCTGTGTCTTTTTGGATGCAAAAGGAAGGAACAGGCAATGCACAAGGAAATAGATTTTACTGTCTGCGACAAAACCAAACTTCCGGAGGAACTTGTGGAAATAATTGAGGAAAAGAAAAGTAAGCCATTTAAGCTAAGCTATCTGAATAATGACTATATGTATATTGTAGTGGGATATGGAGAGGTAAACAGACAAAATATTAAGGTAATTGTTGAATCTCTATATTTAACCGACAATGCGGTTTATCTGGAAACAAATCTTATTTCTATGGATGAAGAAAAAAATAACTTGCCAAAGGGGGAGACATCCATGTATCCCTACATAGCAATTAAATGTGAAAAGTATGATCTGCCTGTGGTTTTTGATGTGGATTAGGGAATAAAATATATTTCATGGGAATATATTTATAAACATAGGTACACAGTTTATATGAATAGGTGGAGGTTTTATGGATTTTAGCAGAAAAGATATACATACAAGTGTTTTGAAGGCATCAAAATATTCACAGCTTACCATTGATGAGGATTTTAATATTCCGGAATCAAAGGATGATATTGATAAGGTAATAGCGAAAGATGGTTATGTGGTGGTGGACGAAATACTATCTGAGGAAAACAGGGTTAAGGTTGTGGGAGAGGTATATTTCAAAATATTATACAAGACTGTGAGTGATAAACCTGATATAGAGGTGTACGAAGGAAGTATACCTTTTGAGGATCAGGTTAATGTTGATGGTATTAATAAGAACAATATGGCAGATAGCCAATGTCGTTTAGAGGATATTACGGTAAGTGTAATTAATTCCAGAAAGCTTGAGGTCCGTGGACTTATCGGTGATGGGGTATGTGTATATGAGGATATAAAAATTAATGCTGCGGTGGACCTTGAAAATGGTCAGGGCATTGAATGTCAGCATAAAAAACTTAGTGCTACAGAGACAGTTATCTCAAAAAGAGATGTGTACAAAATAAAGGAAGAAATAGAGATACCCCAGAATAAGCCTAATATAAAATGTATTATGTGGTCCTCAGTTGCTCTTAGAAATATAGAGACTAAACCATTAGACAATAAGCTCAGTATACGGGGAGAGGTTGAAATATTTGTGGTATACAAGGGGCAGGAAGAGCATCTGCCTGTTCAGTATCTTTTCTCTGTGCGAACTATTTCAAAAGAGCTGGAATGTCAGGGAGCAAAGGAGGGAATGGTATCACAGGTAGATGTTTTTCTTGGTAAAGGAGATGTAAGTATACGTTCCGACAAGGATGGTGAGGATAGAGTAATAGGTGTTGAATACAATGTTGATATGAATATAAAAATGTATCAGGAGCAGCAGATAGATATTCTTCATGATATGTTTTCACCACAGGTTGAAATACAGCCGGAGACGTGTTGTTTTGACTATGAAAATTTGTTAATAAGAAATCAGGCTAAGGCGAAGATTAGCAGCAGGAGACGTATATCGGGGACGCAATCAAAAATTCTTCAAATATGTCATGTGTATGGTTCTGTAGATGTTGACGATGCTGATATGGTAGAAAACGGGATACATATTTCCGGTGTTGTAAAAACCAGTGTACTGTACATATCCTCCGGGGAGGATCCAATGAATTGTATGGAGATTGATATTCCTTTTGACTACTCCGTAGATGCGGACGGCCTGACAGCAGAGGATTCCGTACGGATAGTACCAAGCCTTGATCAGCTCAGTGCAGCTATGCTAAGCAGTGAAGAGGTTGAGATAAAAGCACAGGTCAATCTGGGAATTTCTGTATTCTCAAAGTCGGTGACAGAGGTTATTACAGATATGAAGGTTGTACCTATTGACTATGAAAAAAAGGCAGGCATGCCGGGAATAGTGGGCTATATTGTAAAAAAAGGAGATACACTTTGGTCAATTGCAAGAAAATATTATGCTACAACGGAATCAATAAAAGCCATAAATGGTCTTGATGGAGATACTATAAGCGAAGGAGACAGATTAATTATTGTGAAATCATAAAAAGGGTTTAAAATTACATCGCCCCGGGAGATATTTACTCCCGGGGCGATGTTAGTGAGATTAGTAGGCATTAGTCTTGTCCGGCTTCGGACTGCCACTCATCTAATAATTCATTAATGCGTGAGTAGGTTTTGCCGGATATTTCAGGCAAATCACCACCCCAGGCCTTTCTTGCAGCACCAAAGCCTTTTTCGATAGCAGCTCTCATTTCGCTAATCTTGTCGGGGTCACCACCGGTAAGAGCCTTTGCAAAATCGACAATTCTTGTAGCTGTCTGCTCAACACCCCAGTAACCATCATCAGCAACATCTTTTTTTGCCTGTGCAATAGTTTCGGGCTCTACACTTATCTTGCCGGCCACAACATCCTTCATTAAATCACCCAATGTAGAATAGTGGTAACTTTGCCCCTGCTTTGAAATAAGCTTCTCCACCAAAGACTGCATCTGGGAATATCGTGCTTCGGCATCAGCCTTAAGCTTTTCAATAGTGGCCTTATCTGCCTTTGAGCCGGATGCCTTATAGGCAGTTCCGCTTTTTAATGTCTTTGTTTTTTCATATACTACGGCAGTCTCATTCTTTTGTATGCTCTTCTTTGAGCCGGAAGCAGCATTTTGTGTGGATGAGTAGTCTGCAGAAGTATAGGTGCTTGAATTAATTCCGTTTAATTCCATATAATTACCCTCCTTGGTTATGAACAGGAAATTCCTGTTATGTCCTGTAAATCAACAGTGTCAATGTTAAAGAATAAACCTTAACTTATAGTGTATATCGGCACAAAAATAAAATATTTAACTATTGAACTATAGTTGTTTTTTTTATAAAATATAAATATACATTTTGTATACAATATACAGATGGAGGTGCATAATGAAGGAGATTTCACTAAGGGCATATGCCAAGATAAATCTTGCTTTGGATGTGGTGAAAAAGAGAGAGGACGGATACCACGATGTAAAGATGATTATGCAGAATATTGGTTTGTATGATGATTTGGTATTTATTGCCGATACCGGATATGCCGGTAGAAAAATCACCATTAACTGTGATAAAGACGGTGTTCCCACAGACAATAGAAATTTGATTTATAAAGCTGTTAATCTTATGTTTGACGAATACAATCTGTCTGGAAGCATAGAGATTGATTTGAAGAAAAATATACCTGTGGAGGCCGGTCTGGCAGGGGGAAGTACGGATTGTGCAGCTACATTAAAGGCTGTAAATCAACTATATAATCTGGGGGCTGATACAGCGAAGCTTATGGCTCTTGGTGGCAGGCTTGGGGCAGATGTACCGTATTGTGTATTGGAAAAAACCTCTTTGGCAGAGGGAATAGGGGATATTCTGACTCCGGTACAAGGGCTGGCGGATTGCTATATTCTTCTTGCCAAGCCACCGGAGGGTGTCAGCACAAAGCTGGTTTATACTAATCTCAAGGTGAATGAAATAGTAAATCATCCTGAGGTGGATAAAATGATACAGGCTCTTTTTGACAATTCCCTTGAGGCTGTGGCCGGGTACATGGGTAATGTACTTGAAAATGTGACCCTGAGGCTGAATGGGAAAATACAGGTTATAAAGGATATAATGAAGGAAAACGGAGCCCTGAATGCCATAATGAGCGGAAGTGGACCTACGGTGTTTGGAATATTCAGGAATAAGGAAACCGCCTCAAGAGCAGGGGAAATTATAAGAAAGATGGGATTATCCGGAGAAGTATTTGTTACTGCTCCTGTAAACTTATAGGTGAAGGAGGAGAGTACATGAAGCTTGATATTAATATTGATGAGTATCTTCCTCTCAGAGAGGTTGTATTTAACACTTTGAGAAACGCTATTGTTCATGGCGAGTTTCAACCGGGGGAGAGGCTTATGGAGGTGCATCTTGCAAATAAGCTGGGGGTAAGCCGTACTCCTGTCAGAGAGGCTATAAGAATGCTGGAATTAGAAGGATTGGTTGTCATGATTCCCAGGCGTGGAGCAGAGGTAGCTAATATTACCGTGAAGGATTTGAAGGATGCCCTGGAGGTTCGGATGGCATTGGAGGAGCTTTCGGTCAAGCTTGCCTGTGAAAGGATAGACGACCGGCGGAAGGAAGAATTAGAAAGGTGTTGCGCTGCCTTTAAGGAGGCGGTTAATTCAAAGCTTGTTACAGCAATTGTGGAGGGCGATGAGGCATTTCATAACGTGATATACCGTGCCTCTGAAAATGAAAAGCTGATTAGTCTGGCTCATAATCTCAGGGAACAGGTGTATCGTTACAGAGTAGAATATGTAAAGGATTTTTCTTACCATGACAATCTGGTAAGGGAGCATGACCTTATTACGGAAGCCATAATAAACAAAGACAAGGAAAAAGCTGTAAAAATCATGAACGAGCACATATATAATCAGGAGCAGATTGTTATTAAAAATGTAACCTTGAAAACTGAATAAAGGAATAGTAAGAATAATATGGAAAACCTTGCACAAAATAAGCTTATAACTAAGTCTGTTTGTGGGAGGTTTTTTTATGGCTGATGTTTCCTGTTTATTTGATAAGGATAATAAGCTGAAGATAAAAATAAGTAAGTATCTGGATAAAAATATTACAGTGCTTAATGCACTTTTTGCAAATTGTGCGGATGTGGCACAAAAGACAATCCTGCTGGAGAGAGCGGAGGGAAATACCAGAATTCACATTATATATATTGATGGACTTGTGGATGTGCAGCAGGTTGAGGACAGCGTGGTAAAACCCTTGATATATGAATGGAGAGACAGATATACAAAGGATGTATGGACCTCCATTATGTATAAGGAGGCACATACAGTAGAAATAAAACGTGAGCCCTCCTTTGACAAGGCTGTCAATTCTGTACTTAAGGGAGATACCGCAATTTTTATTGACGGATATTATGATGCCATGGTGGTATCCACAAAAAAGCTTCCCTTGAGAAGTATAGGAGAAAATGACAAAGAGGCAGGTATGAGAGGCCCACGGGACAGCTTTAACGAGGGATTTCGTTCCGGTACTGCTCTTATAAGGCGAAGGATAAGGGATGTCAGGCTTAAGGTTGAACAGGGGAATATAGGTCAGAGAAGCAAAACTGATTATGCCATCATGTACATGGAGGATATTGCCAGTCCAAATCTGGTAAGGGAAATTAAAAAAAGAATAGAAAAATATGATATAGATGGAATATTTGACAGCGGGATGGCAGAGCATCTGATGGAAGATAACTGGTATTCTCCGTTTCCGATGTTTCAAAGCACAACCAGACCCGATAAGGTTGCCTCAGGACTTGTGGAGGGTAGGGTTGCAGTAGTATTTGACAATTCACCGGAGGTAATTATGGCACCTAATAATCTCAATATGCTTCTTCAGGCATCAGATGATTATTACAATCGGTGGGCTGTTGGAACATTTGCGAGAATATTAAGGTATATTGCTGCATTTCTTGCTATTACCTTTCCCGGATTATATATTGCAGTAACGGTTTTTCACAGTGAAATGCTGCCAACAAAGCTGTTGTATGCCATAGCCTCTGCCAGAACCATGGTCACCTTTCCCATCGTAGTTGAAATGCTTATTATGGAATTTTTGTTTGAATTACTAAGAGAGGCCGGCATTCGTTTACCGGGACCTCTTGGAAATACTATTGGAGTGGTTGGAGGTCTGATTGTTGGCCAGTCTGCTGTGGAGGCGGGAATTGTCAGCACCATTGTGGTAATTGTGGTGGCTTTGTCAGCAATAGCCTCCTTTGCCATTCCAAATGAGGAGTTTGCATCTGTGTTCAGGCTGCTGAAATTTTTCATCATACTCACCTCTGCTCTTATGGGATTATATGGGTTCATTCTTGGGCTGATTGTAATAGCTATACATCTATCCAATCTGGAAAGCTTTGGTGTTCCGTATATGATGCCTATAGCAGGAGATATAAAGGAAAATAAGGCAGGAAAAAGGGATTTTGTAATAAGAAGTCCTCTAAAGGCTTTAAGATACAGACCACTCTGGTCAAGAGCCGGAAACAGGGTAAGACTAAAAAGGAAGGAAAAATAGAGTATGTATCTGGAAAACGGAAAAATATCTGACCGACAATGCTTTAGAATAGGAATATTGGAAAATATAGCCGTCGGCATGGTTATTATACCATATATAACCGCCAATGTAGCCGGGAAATGGCATTTCCCGGCGCTCCTTACGGGCTTGCTTTTTACAGTGCTGTACAGTGGGATTATTTTCTTACTATCAAGGGAGTTTCCTCAGGGATTTATTGTATATATTGAGGAGAGTCTTGGAATTTTTGGGAAGCTCATTCTTGGTATATATGCGCTTAGATATATTATCAGAGGAGGGCTTATTATAATTTTCTTTGGAGGAATAATCCAGGAATATATGCTGAGAAGCTTTAATATGGCCTGGATAATAATTCCTTTTATCCTTATATGCTGTTATGGAGGAGGAAATGGCATAGAAAAAAGGGGTAGACTTATGGAGCTTCTGTTCTGGTGGATGCTGGTTCCGATAATTATTGTGGGTGTGTTTTCAATAAGCAATCTGGACCGGAAGGCTATACCCCTTATGTTTTCGACAATTTCCATGAGAGGTGCAGAGGGAAATATATCTAATATATTATTGGGCGCATATCTGGTTCTTGTGTGTCTTTCTTCTCTTGAACTTATGATGTTTACACTGACAAGACAGAAGAAAAATACATGGGAAAATGCATTGAAAATACTATTGTGGATAATAATCGCCATGGTTATGTCACACATTTTTATAATATCCATACTAGGCAGGGTCTGGACAGGTACAAGCAGTACCTCTGTGTTTAGTGTCATGGAAGCAACCTCTTTGGGAGGAACTGTGGAAAGAATGGATTATCCTGTTCTCGGGTTTTGGATTATAGGCATATTTGCAACAGTAAGCGGTTATATGTATTACAGTAAAAAAATTATTAATTCAATAATCGGAAGTGACAGATACCGGAGCATTCTGCCGGTAGGAATATTATTCGCGGTATCCACTTATCTATGGAGGTTTAAAGCTGTGGCTAAGGTGCTTACATGGTATACGGTATGGGCTGATATATGGATAGGGCTGGGGATACCTTTAATTATTCTGGCAGTAAAGAGGAAGAGGGAAAAGGCCTTTTTAAAGGGGACGTTGACGATGCTTATAGTACTTTCTGCCGTCAGTCTGACAGGGTGCAGAAGTGTTAAAAATACAGTGGAGCTGACCCGGGAAATTAATACAGGCTTTTCTTCCCTTAATCAGAAAAATGTATCCCTTGAGAACAGAGATTATGTTGCAATACTCACTGTAGATACCGGGGAAACCGGCAGTGAAATATCAGGAGAGGGTGGCAGTGAAGCATATTATAGCTTCAAATTTACAATAGCTGATTTGGAGGATTACAAGGGTTCATCCCAGGGTAATCTTAAGAAAAAATACTATGAATGTATAGCCGTAGACCTTAAGGAGGCATTAGCAAGTTATTCTCTTGAAAATGACCGGCAGCTTGATATGGGGCATGTGTGGGAAATAGTGCTGAAGCTTGACTATTGGGAGCCACAGACACTTTGGCTGATCAGGGAATTGGAGAGTATGCCATCAGTACCGAAGTCAGTAACTGTGACAGATTCAAGGGGAAATGAGCTTCCTTTAAGGGAGTTGATTAAGTTACTATATTCCGGGGAAGAATCATAACAGGTAAAGGAGGCTTGTTATGTCAAAGAGAATTATAAGAGGGGCTTTTGTAGGAATATTTCTTGGAGTGTGTTTCGGAATATGTCTGACCTATGCACTGAGAATAAGGGAGCTTGCCAAGAAAAGGCATAGTGAATATGTGACGGTTAATCAGAGAGGGCAGGATATAATTGAAGCAAATACAGATGCCGGAGCGATTGGGAACAATGTCGGGGAGGAATGCAGGGATCTTATGGATGTTATTCTAAGGTTTCATGTGAAGGCCAACAGTAACAGTGATGAGGATCTTGCTATTAAATATGCGGTAAGGGATGCTATAATCTACAGCTATCAGGATGTTCTTCAGGGAGATATGACGAAACAGGAGGTTATGGAATATCTGGGAGATAATCTTGAGAATATAAAATTACTGGCTGAGGATACAATAGAATCCCTGGGCTACACATATCCTGTAAGAGTATATCTTTCAAATGATTATTTTCCTATGAGACAATATGGAGAGCTGGTATTTCCGGCAGGATATTATGATGCGCTGAGGGTGGATATAGGTGAGGCACAGGGAGAAAATTTCTGGTGTATTCTGTATCCTATGATGTGTTATCCCTTAGATACCGGCGCCGTATTGTCAAGGGAGGATGAAAAGGAGCTTGAAAGGGTTTTATCTCCGGAGGAATACGAACGGCTGTTTATTGAACGGGAGCCGGAAAAAAAGGATATCAAAATACGATTTAAATTTCTTGAATGGATATTACCCTAGATAAATTGTACATTCGGGTATTATTATTTGCTTGAACTTGTTCCCATAAGTAGGGTATAATAAGCTTTAAGGCTGAATTTCCCTGCTTATGGGAATTCCAGGCTATTTATTGCATATACATTAATAATTGAAAAGAGGAATAAGCTATGTCAAAGAAAAATGTTGCAGTAATATTTGGTGGGCGTTCATCCGAGCATGAGGTGTCCACTGTATCGGTTCTTACTATAGCTAAGGCAATAAACAAGGAGATATATAATGTATTTCTTGTGGGAATCACAAAGGAAGGAAACTGGCTGCTTGCTTCGTCAACAGATGATATAGAAAGCGGAGGCTGGAGAGACAGTAGTACCCGTGCCATAATTTCTCCGGATATGCGAGGGGAGCTGATTGTGACAGGTGGCAAAGATACATATAATGTAAAGCTTGATGTGATTTTTCCTGTACTTCATGGAATGTACGGAGAGGATGGAACTATACAGGGATTATTTGAAATGTCAGGAGTCCCATACGTAGGGTGTGGAGTATTTGCATCAGCTGCAGCCATGGACAAATTTTATACAAAGCTTATTGTGGATACATTGGATATAAGACAGGCAGAATATGTACCTGTTTTAAGGAGTCAGCTTGACAATGTGGATGAGGTAGTAAAAAGGGTTGAGAAAAAGCTTGATTATCCTGTGTTTATAAAGCCATCCAAGGCCGGTTCCTCAAAGGGAGTATCTAAGGCAGAAGACAGGGATTCACTGATAAAGGGTCTTAGAGAAGCTGCCTGCCATGACTATAAGATTCTGGTTGAGGAAACTATTGTAGGAAGGGAATTAGAGTGTGGAGTTCTTGGATACGGAGATAAAACCGAAGCCTCCGGTGTAGGAGAAATACTTGCAGCTGAGGAAGCGGCCTTTTACGATTATGATGCAAAATATAATAATGCAGATTCAAAAACTGTTATCGGACCTGAGCTTCCGGAGGGAGCAGAGGAGGAGATAAGACAGGACGCAGTCAGGATATTCAATGCATTGGACGGATTTGGACTTTCGAGAGTGGATTTCTTCCTGGAAAAGGATACAAATTGTGTTGTGTTTAATGAGATTAACACGCTGCCCGGATTTACATCCATAAGCATGTATCCTATGCTTTTTAAAGCAAAGGGTTATTCAATAGAAGAGCTGGTGCAGACGCTGCTTGATATGGCAGTGGAGAGATTATAAGGATTACCCGGAGGTAGAGATATGGACGCACCTATAGGAGTATTTGACTCAGGAGTGGGAGGTCTCACTGTGGTGAGGGAAATAATGAGACAGCTTCCCGGTGAAAATGTAATATATTTTGGAGATACAGCCAGAGTTCCATATGGAAGCAAATCAAAGGAAACAATTTTGAAGTTCTCAAGGCAGATAGTACGTTTTCTTATGACAAAGAAGGTCAAGGCTATAGTATTTGCCTGTAATACAGCCAGTGCCCTTGCATTGGAGGAGATGAGAGGCGAGATTGAAATACCTGTGGTAGGGGTTGTTAAGCCGGGGGCAAGAATGGCAGCGGATAAGACCAAGACAAAGAGTGTAGGTGTAATAGGTACAGACGCTACAATCAAGTCAGGGATATACACAGATTACATAAGAAAGCTGGATCCGGAGATTACCGTAGTAGGTAAGGCCTGTCCTCTTTTTGTACCACTTGTTGAGGAGGGGCTTCTGGAGGACAGGATAACAGATGATATGGTTGACCGATATTTGTCAGAGCTTAAGCCATACAATGTGGATGCACTGGTGCTGGGCTGTACACATTATCCATTACTTATGAATCCTATTAAAAGATATATGGGAGACTCTGTAACTCTTGTAAATCCGGCATATGAAACGGCAAAAGAGCTGAAAAATATATTAAGTAAAAACCGGCTGTTGAATCAGAAGGTAAGCACACCTGATTATGAATTTTATGTAAGTGATGGAGAAGATAAATTCAGAGCATTCGCAGATGATGTTCTTCCAATCAATATTAAAACAGTAAATGTGGTTGATATAGAAAGCTATTAACGGAGGACTATATGAAGGTTAAGCTTGAATATGAGAGTGTAGACGCAAACGGGGAAAAGCATACCTCGGTAGTTACTGCCGTTATGAAGCCGGGAAAAGAAAACCACAGGCTTACCTTTATGGAGGATTTATCGGGAGAGGGAAATGTAACCAGATCAACTATGCTTATATCTATGGACAGTATGCGGCTTATCAGGAGAGGAGAGCTTGATACGGAGTTTTTTTTCGGTCGTGATATGGTACATAACACAGGATACAAAACCCCCTGTGGAATATTTCCCGTTACAATTACCACAAGGGAATTTGAGGTGAAGGAAAGTCATATGCTTAAAGAGGGCATTTTGCCGGAGAATTATTCTTTGACCCTTTATACCACATATATTCTGGGGATTAATGGAGAAGAGCTGCCTATGAGCATAAAAGTCAGGGTCACTAATTTATAGATAAAATCGAGGTATGTATGCTTGAAGAAAAGGATTTTGAGGATTTCCTCGGAGTAGATACAATTGAAAATACCGGAGAGGCAGCTAAAACAGGAAGGTACTCTATTTATGAGGCTACTCACTATCAGGGGCTGATTAGGATTTTTAAGGAGCTTATACTTACTCCCTATGATACCCTTGTGGATTTCGGATGTGGCCTTGGAAGAGTGCTTTTTTATTGCAATCAGCTGTATATGTGTCATATAACAGGGGTTGAATATGACCGGGATATATATGACCGATTACAAAAAAATGCTGATGCCTATTGCAAAAGATTTAAAAATCAGGAGAAAAAAATTCTTCTCCTCAATATGAAAGCAGAGGAGTATATAGTGGAGGATCGGGATAATTATTTCTACTTTTTTAATCCCTTTTCTCCGGAGGTTATGTGCGAGGTTCTTGATAATATTATTGTATCCTATAGGCATAAAAAAAGAAGGATTACCTTCATTTTTTATTATTGCACCTATGAAATAATGGCGGTGTTAAGAAAATATCCTATTTCTCCGGAAAAAATTCTTAAGCTGCCAGGATATGTGAACGATCCGGATGAAAAGGCTTATATTTACACAATAGGTTAAGGTACTATGTGCCGGAATTGCGTTTTTTCAGTGCGAAAAATATACAAAGTATAAGCAGTAATAAACCGGCAACACCGGCAATAATGGTTCTTAGCACTGTTGCAAATAAGACTTCGGGAATGAAAAAAAAGCTTATATTTATACTCATGTGCAAAGCTATGCAGGGTATAACAGAACCTGAGTGTTGGTAAACAGCCCCAAGAAGTATACCCAGGAAAAATGCGTAAATTCCCTGGATAATATTACCGTGGTAGATGCCAAAAATCAGAGCCTGAAATGCTATAGCAGGGGCAGTAGCCAGATAGCGGCAAAAATACTTAAACATTACTCCGCGGAATAAAAGCTCCTCACCTATAGGTGCAATAATCATTATGGCAAGCGTCATAACAAAGGAAGCACCTGCACCGGTAACATTCTGAACCAGACTGTCATACCCGGAAAAGGCATGTGGGAAGCAGGGCCTTGCAAGAACAAGAACGGCATCAACAACAATCTGTGCGGATATACCCATTGGAATCATCAGCACAAGTGTAAGTGGTTTAAGTTTAAAATCATCATTTTTGACAAGGGTCTTATAGTACCAGACACCGAATACAATAATGTACAGTACATATCTTGCCAGAAGAATATATGCCTGATTCATGGGCTGATTATAATCCTGGGTTAAAATGGTTCCGGCCAAACGGGTACTTACGGTTTTTTCATCAGAGAACAGATTTTTGAAAAAAAGCACAATAATGTCTCCAATAACCGTAAGGTATTGGAGACATATTGCGATAAGTACAGGTGTAAAAGATAAAACTAAATCTGTTATATGTAATTGATTCTTATTATTTCTTAAAATCATTTTGAATCTTTTTTACTCTTTCCTTTTCTTTCTTCAGCTCATCCTTGGATTTCTCAGGATTCTTTGCCTTGTTCTGGTTTTTAGCAAGTATCTCATCATTAAGCTGCTTCTGGTACTGTGCCTGACGGGCAAGCATCTTTTGCCTGAAGGTCTTTTTCTTCTTTTTGCCGGTGTCCTCCTCAGGTACGTTCTTCTTATTACGGACACTTTTTACGCTGAGAATATAGATACCGCTTACCATGGCCTTTACCTCACCCTTTGTCGGAACCTGGTCATAAATTGCGTCATCACAGATAAGGTTCATAATCTGTGGACCGATTTTTGCCTTTACGATTGGCAGCTTGGATTTCTGGAATCTCTTAGGTGTCTGCTCTAATACAATCTTAGGAAGGTTAGCATCCTTCATAGGAATGTATTTTTTATCAATTATGAGCATGGTCATAGGCTGTGCTGCCTCTGCCATCTGCTCCTTCTGGGACATTTGCTTTTTCTGAAGCTTATTTCCCACGATATACAATACTACAAGAATAATTATGGCAACAGCTATAATTATTAACATTATACCCCACCATGGCATAGGTTTAATCCTCCTTAATATTTATAATTTGTGTGTATCTCTCATTGCTTTAATTGTAGCAGGTATCTCGGCATATTTTGCTTTTCTGTCCTTCAATGGCAATTCCGAAGGATAAAAAGGTTTGCCAAATTCTATTATAACATGGCTGCCCTGTATTTTTTTCTTAGGGGCAGATTCAAGCAATAAATCTGAGCCGCTTATTGCCACAGGGACAATAGGGCATTTTGATTTTTCTGCCATTTTGTAGCCACCCTCCTTAAAGGGGAGAAACTCATCCTTCTGGTTTCTGTGACCCTCGGGAAACAATATCATGGAATGCCCCATTTTGAGATATTCAGCCCCCTGGTTAATTATTGAAAGGCTTTGCCTGATATCGTTTCTGTCAAGAAAAAGACAGCCTATATCATCCATATAAAGAGGGAGAAGCGGAACCTTTCTTAATTCCTTTTTAGCTATAAAACCGGCGGGCTTTCCGATAGTCTCATGAGTAATAAGAATATCAAAATAGCTTCTGTGGTTGCTTACAAAAAGAGCAGGCATATCCTGGGGAATATTTTCAACACCTCTTGCTTCAATATCACACTTTGATATTTTAAGCTCCTTTCTAAAAAATCCCGATACATATTTTCTGGCTTTTTTCCAGGATTTATCAGGATCCTTTTTCCATAAATGCCTCAGGTACAGGTGATACGGAAGACTGAAAAACAGTGCAACCAGTAAAACAATCAGTACTCCTAGTCCTTTCATGTGAATCTCCTCCCATTACATATGTAGATTAACGGCCATACATTTTACAGGTTTCATAGAGCCTTGCCTCCAAAGCAGGCGTAAGGGCTTCCTTTTTATATCTCCATGCCCAGTTTCCTTCTCCGACACCCGGAGTGTTAAATCTGGCCCAGGAATCCAGTGATAATATGTCCTGCATGGGAACTATGGCCATGTTGGCAACAGAACCGAAGCAGGCTCTTATAAGTATCCAGCATATATCATTTCCGTCGGTGGAAAAATATCTTCTAAGCTTATCCTTAGATGCCTCATACGCATGATTGTACCATCCCAGGGTGGTGTCATTATCATGGGTACCTGTATAGCATACACAGTTTCTTGTAAAATTATGAGGCAGAAAATCATTTTCATTTGGATTTTCAAAGGCAAATTGTAGTATTTTCATACCGGGTAATCCAAACTTGTCCCTGAGCTCAATAACGGAATCGTCAATTTCTCCCAAATCCTCTGCTATAATAGGAAGGCGATAACCAAGTGTTGCCTCAAGCTGGGTAAAGAAATTAATTCCGGGAGCCTGTATCCATTCACCGTTTATGGCAGTTTCCTCGCCATAAGGTACAGCCCAGAATTGATCAAAGCCTCTGAAATGGTCAATTCTCAGAAAATCTGACAGAGTCAGCTGATGACGGATACGCTCAAGCCACCAGTCATATCCGGTTTCGGTATGCTTTTTCCAATTGTAGAGAGGGTTTCCCCACAACTGTCCGGTAGCTGAAAAGTAGTCAGGGGGAACTCCGGCAACCACAGTAGGATAACCTTTGGTATCAAGAAGAAACAGGCTCTGGTTTGCCCAGACATCCACACTGTCCCATGCCATAAATATTGGTATATCACCCACAATGGATACACCCTTATCATTGGCATATTTTTTCAGAGAGAGCCATTCATTATGAAAAAGGAACTGAATAAATTTATAGTATCCCATTTCACGTTCAAGCTTCTTCTTCCAGCTTTCCTTCTGCTTTTTTGTAGGCTTCTTTAATTCGTCCTCCCACATATACCATGGCATACCCTGATGATAATCCTTCCCTGCCATAAACAGGGCATAGTCCTCAAGCCATGGGGAATTTTCACAAAAATGGGAATACTCCTCGAGCAGCTCCGGGTCAGAGGTGATCTTGTCATTGTAGCTGTCATCTGCAAAACGGTCATATGCTCTCTTAAGAAGGGCGGTTTTAAATTCTATCAAATCTCCGTAGCTTACCTGCTCAGGATTCCACGCAGGCATATTAAAAAAGTCGGAATCATTCAAAAGCCCCAGGGCTTTAAGGTGGTCAAGGCTTATAACCAGTGGCTGTCCGGCAAAGGCCGAAAAAGGCTGGTATGGTGAGTCACCGAAGCCTGTATGTCCCATTGGAAGTACCTGCCAGGTGTTAAGACCGGAGCGTACAAGAAAGTCTATAAAATCGTAAGCTTCCTTACCCAGTTCACCGATTCCGTAAGGACCGGGAAGAGAGGTAGGGTGAAGCAATACTCCGGCATATTTTTTTGGTTTATATTTTGAGCTTATATTTTCAAGCATAATGTAGTTCCTCCTAGTGTTTAAGCACCATTTCCCATTATACATAATTTATGTAGAATTTACAATTAAATAATCACTTATTTGTACATGTTATAAAGCTTTTCAAAGAGAGGAATGGACCTTTTAACCATTTCGGTAGGAACACAGTAGGATATTCTAAAGTGCCCCGGACAGCAGAAACTATCTCCGGGAACAATAATCAGATTAAGTTCCTTTGCTGCCCTCCAGCAAAACTCATTGGCATCAGGTATAAGAGACTGAGGGAACATATAAAAGGTTCCTCCCGGCTCCACAACATTATAGCCGATTCTTGTAAGCTCCCGGAACAGGATGTCCTTGTTGGCGTTGTAAACGGAGATATCACTGGTAATATCTAAAACCTTCTCAACTGCCAGCTGGACAAGGGATGGCGGACAGTTGTGACCTGTGAATCTTGATATCTGACCGGCCATAAGTACAAGAAGTCCGGAATTCCTGCAGGCAGGATTGACAGCCATATATCCTATTCTTTCTCCCGGAAGAGAAAGGGATTTGCTAAATGAATAGCAGCAAATGGAATTGTCATAGAAGGAAGATATAAAAGGGGAATCAGTTCCTTTAAATACTATTTCTCTATATGGCTCATCTGTAATAAGGAATATATCATGACCATATTCCTTTTGCTTTTCTTCCATCAGTCCGGCAAGCCTCTTAATTGTATCACTTGAATATACAATTCCGGAAGGGTTGTTAGGAGAATTAATAAGTATCGCCTGGACATTAGGATTAAATGCTTTCTCAAGCTCCTCAAAATTAATCTGGAATGTATTTACATCAGCAGGTATGACAGTAAGTCTGGCACCTGCACCATTCACATATGGAACATATTCAGGGAAATAAGGTGCAAAGGTGATAACCTCATCTCCTTCCCTGACAACACATCTTAATGCATGGGCGATAGCTCCTGCTGCCGCACTTGTCATAAAAATCTGATCTATTGTATAGTTCATGTTAAACCTTCTGTTAAGGGAATCGGCAATTGCCTTTCTGGTTGAGTCGATACCCAGGGAAGGACTATAGCCATGAAGCTTTACCGGGTCACTGTTCTTTAAAAGGTCAATCATGGTATCAGTAAATTCCTGGGGAACGGGTACAGAAGGGTTGCCAATTGAAAAATTATATATATTTTCGGCACCGATTTCCCCTGCCCTTTTGTTAGCATAAGTAAAAAATTCTCTGATGACAGAACCCTTTCCTGTCATATCCTTGTACATTTCATTAATCATAATATTCCTCCAGCATAAAAAACTAAGCTGATTATATCAAATAATCAGGCAAAAAAAAAGTTATAATATTAATATACAAAACAAAAAACGAGCGATGACCAATCCGGGGAAGGAATTAATCACCGCTCATTTGAGGGGAGAGAGGATTCAAATATATGAAAAGCTCTTACAATATGTACTATAACAGGGATGTGTGTCCAAAATGTGTTTACTTTGTAAAAAAAACGTGTCCGGAAAACACAATAAAAATCCTCTTTAGTTTTTGTCTCCCATAGCCTTAACTGATTCATCAAGCTTACGCAGGGTCTTCTGTATGGAGTCATTGATTAAGCCTGATTCGTGGGCCATTTTACCGAATTCATGTGCCACAACGGTAAATCCACGACCTGCCTCGCCGGCACGGGCAGCTTCAATTGAAGCATTAAGGGCAAGGATATTCTGCTTATTCTCAATTTTTTTGAGTCCCTGGGACTTGGAATTAAGCTCCTTAATAAGAGCTGCAGCTCCTCCTATTGCCTCGGAAAAGGAGGAAAGAGTTTCGTCATGGTGAGCCTTCTGATAGGAGGCTTCAAGAAGGTTCTGGATAGAGAGTACCAGCAGTCTTGCCGCAGCCTCAACAACCTCCTCATCTGTATCCTCATCAACAGGACCGCCTATTACAGAGGCAACAATAACCTCATCTACTTCAATATCCTCGCTGAAGGCTTCTATATTGTCGCGGGAAAAACCTAATTTATTTGAAAGAAAATTACCCTCATCATCAAGAACCACAGCAATCATATGAGTGGCAGCAGCCCAGTTTTCCAATACCTCGTCCAAAGCAGTCATATCCAGATAATCATTAATGGTCATAAATACACCTCCTACTAATTGATACTTACTTGTATTTTATAAAATTTTAACATAAATATCAATAATAAAATACTTTTAAAGAAAAATATTTACAAAATACGGACAAATAATTAGAATATAGGAAAATGTGCTTTGATTATTAAATTATTAATTCGCAGAAGGTTAAGAACATGGTAAAAATATTTGAGACACATGCCCACTATGATGATGAGGCATTTGATGAGGACAGGGATGCGCTTTTAGAGAGTTTTCAGGACAAAGGTATAATGAAGGTTGTGAATATTGGTGCAAGTATCAGTACATCGCAGGCCGGTGTGGCTCTTTCGGAAAAGTATCCGTTTATATACAGTGCAGTGGGGGTTCACCCATCTGATACAAAAGAGCTTGCGGTGGATGGGGCATTTGATATTATTGAAAAGCTTTCAGAGAGAGATAAGGTAGTTGCAATAGGAGAAATAGGTCTTGACTATCATTATGAGGATACTGACAGGGCTACCCAGAAAAAATGGTTCATAAAGCAGATGGAGCTTGCGGGGAGGAAAAAGCTTCCGATAGTTGTTCACAGCAGAGATGCCGCCGGTGACACCATGGATATAATGAAGAGCGAAGGAGCCGGAGATATAGGTGGAGTGATACATTGCTTTTCCTATGGTAAGGATGTGGCCGGGGTATTTCTGGATATGGGATTTTATATAGGAGTCGGAGGAGTTGTTTCATTTAAGAATGGGAAAAAGCTAAAAGAGGTAGTGGAATATGCTCCTCTTGACAGAATTGTTCTGGAGACGGATGCACCTTATCTTGCACCGGAGCCGTTCAGAGGTAAAAGAAATTCCTCGCTCCTAATACCATACAGCGCCCGGGTAATCGCTGATATCAGGGGGATAAGCATAGATGAGGTGTATGAGGCAACCTATTCTAATGCCCTGAAGCTGTACAGGCTGAAGGAGTAAAATTTTCATATTAACCACAATGGATGGGAGGAGAAATATATTTTATGGAAAAATTAAGTAATCCCCAGGTGACGGTTGAAATAATAAAAAAATATAATTTTGCATTTCAGAAAAGGTTTGGACAGAATTTCCTTATTGACAGCCATGTGATAGAAAAAATAATCAGAGCGGCAGACATAACAAAGGATGATGTTGTACTGGAGATAGGCCCGGGAATAGGAACCATGACACAGTATCTTGCAGAGGCAGCAGGGAAGGTGTATGCAGTGGAAATTGATAAGAATCTTTTACCTGTTCTTGAGGAAACACTGGGAGACTATGATAATATATCGGTTATTAACCAAGATATATTGAAGCTGGATATAAGGGAACTGCTTGGAGAGGATATTTCCAGGGTAAAGGTTGTTGCCAACCTGCCATATTATATAACAACTCCCATCATAATGGGTCTTTTTGAAAATCATATTCCTGCAAAGTCGATTACTGTAATGGTCCAAAAAGAGGTAGCAATGAGAATGCAGGCAGCTCCCGGTTCAAAGGATTACGGGGCTCTATCTCTTGCTGTGCAGTTTTATGCCAGCCCTTATATAGTGGCCAATGTGCCTCCTAACTGCTTTATGCCAAGACCTAATGTAGGCTCGGCAGTTATAAGGCTTACAAGGTGGGAGGAAAGTCCGGTAAAGGTAAAGGATGAGACCTTGATGTTCCGACTGATAAGGGCCTCCTTTAACCAGAGAAGGAAAACTTTGCAAAATGGTATTAATAATGCAGGTGATTTGTGCTTTACCAAGAATCAGGTGGTTAATGCACTGGAAAAAATGGGACTTCCTGAATCGGTGCGTGGCGAAACACTTACATTGGAGGAATTTGCCCGGCTTAGCGATATTCTGGGAGAAAATTAGGAATATAACCTCAAACCCCTACATATATTTATATCTATAGATAAATGGGGGTGAGGTCTACATATGGGACAAAACAGGTGGGTATCCTATATTTTCAGGTACAGAGATGGAGCAAGGTGTGAAAATGCGGGCTTCATTAAGGTACAACAGCTTTGTAAAAAAAGTGAAGAAAGAGCACGGATTCAGATTGGATTGCGCTTATACAAAAGAAAAAGCTGTATAAGCAAAATATATCTGTTAAACAGGAATTATAAGACAGGCTATATAGGTGAAATGGGTATTTCCGGGGAGGAAACGGACACCCTCATGAAGAAAATAGAATTGCCGTGGAAGAATTGTCTGGGAGAGGGTCTTGATATCCGGGAATACCAGGGTCTTGTCTTTTTATGTGATGACGGAGAGATTTTAATGGGAATCTGGGGTACAGAGCAGGTTGTGGCAGACAGGATTGATTTTACACCGGACAGTAAAAAGACTGATGAGCAGCAGATAGATATTACGGTGAGCAGCAATGAAGATACAAAAACTGATGTGGCAAAAGAGGAAACAATGAATGAAGGGGAAGAAACTGCGTGTACATGCCAGGAAATGATAGATACATTTCCCAAGCTCCCTCTGTTTCCGGGAAGCTGCTTTACGGAATGTGTGAAGATTGTACCTCAGGATATAGGCAGGCTTCCCATAGGAAACTGGAGACTGGGAAGCAACAGCTTCTTATCCCACGGATATTATCAATACAGATATTTAATGATGGGAATTGTGAAGTATAAGGATAAGGATCGATATGTTATAGGTATACCTGGTGTATATAACGGCAAAGAAAAATATCTGGCCAATATGTTCGGATTCAATCTGTTTATACCTGTGAAGCCGACGAAGGTGCTCACAGGAAATTTTGGTTACTGGATTTGGGAGGTGTCAAGGATATAGCGTATTATGTCAACCATGCGACCACATACATTGGCACTTAGCGGTTCTGTGCATACAGGTGTAAAGCCCATTTTGCCGGCCAGATGTCTTGAAGGCAGATTATCCGGAAGGATTCTGGCGTGAAAGTTAGTAATACCGTATTCCTGTGACACAATTTTTATACCTGCCATACATGCTTCGTAGGCATATCCCCGGTTCTGATGCAGGGAATCTATTTTGTAGCCTATTTCTGCATAGGGCTTCTGGCTGTGGAAAAACAGATTAAAATTTACAGCTCCTATAATCCGGGTCATGTGGTATGCTTCATAGATATAATATCTTATAAAGGTGCCGGCCAGGTATGCACGATATTCCCGGCGCAGCATGTTATAATGGTAGTCCAGGGTATAAAAATCTGAGGGCCTTGTAGGCTCGAAGCGTTCAAACAGAAGGCGGTTGCGCTGATACAGGTTAAGGACATCCTTTGCCTTTGATTCATTTTCAACCTTGAGCACAAGATGTCCGGTATATATTATGTCAGGTCCCATAGCCAGCGCCTCCTAAAAATGATAGTTATATTATATAATAAATCAATTTGTTATACAAATATAATATATAAAATACTAACAGCATTTCAGGTATAACGGTAGTTTTACCGGAAGGGAGATAAAATGGCTGAAACTGATTTGGATGAAAAATATATGAGGGAAGCAATTAAGCAGGCAAGAAAGGCAGAGGCTAATAAAGATGTGCCTATTGGCTGCGTGATAGTTTATGAGGATAAGATAATTGCCAGAGGCTATAACCGGCGCAATATAGATAAAACTACCCTTGCCCACGGAGAAATCCTGGCCATAAAAAAAGCATCCAGGGTGTTGAACGACTGGCGCCTTGAAAATTGCACAATGTATGTTACCCTCGAACCATGCCAGATGTGTGCAGGTGCCATTATTCAGGCGAGGATTCCCAGGGTGGTTATAGGCTGCATGAACCCTAAGGCAGGGTGCGCCGGCTCTGTTTTGAATTTGTTTGACATCAGGGAGTTTAACCATCAGGTTCAGGTTACACGCGGAATTCTCCAGGAGGAGTGTTCGGCAATGCTTAAGGATTTCTTTGCATGGCTTCGTGAGAGTAAGAAAGCAGAAGGGAAAAAACTTGACTTAACATAATATTTCTTATATACTTATGTATTATGATTTATTAAAAATACATTTTAGTACGCAATAATTTGTTATCAATATTTATTGATATAAATTTCCGTGCAGCCGGGGAGTTAGCGGTGCCCTGTACCTGCAATCCGCTATAGCAGGGGTGATGGTTGGTTTCGGGTTGCTTTTTGTAGAGCTGCCCTTGGTAAGTGGCGTTGATGTTTGGGTCTTGCGCGACAGAAATCCATGAACCGTGTCAGGTCGGGAACGAAGCAGCACTAAGTGGAACCTTCTGTGTGCCGTGAGGTCGCCTGAGCTGAGTTAACTGCTAAGGTAACGTTTATGAGAGCTTCACAACACCAGCCGCACGGTAAAAGCTTTTTACAATTTTACAATATAAATGTGGTATTTTTATTGAATTAATGTTAGTATATTATGTGGTACGTTTTACGAGAAAATGGATATAAGGGGCACAATTATGAACTATGCAGAGGTAATTGAATATGTTAAAAAGATGACCGCTGACAACGGCCGACCTTCAAAATATCCATTTAGGAGCAGGTATGAGCATACTATGAGGGTTTACAGATGGGCGATTAAACTCCAGTCAAAGCTTGGTGGAGACCTTGATGTTATTGTGCTGGCTGCCCTTTTGCATGATATAGGCTGGGATGCCAATAGACCTCATGGTGAGGTGGGAGCTGAGCTTGCAGTGGAATATATGGACAGCATAGGTGTTGAACCCGATATCATCCGAAAGGTTGGAGAAATAATAATGATTCATGAGGATAAAGATACAGATGCAGATTTGTCCCTTGAATGTAAGATAGTTATGGATGCTGATTTGCTGGATGAGGTAGGAGCCGTAGGTATTTTATGGGATGCAATGGCAACAGCCTGTGAGGATGAAGCAAGCTACAAAAAGGCATATTACAGAATTAAGAATTATTACAGGGTGAATAAGCCAAAGATAAGAAGATGTAAAACAGACGCGGGAAGAACCGAGTATGCAAAGCGTATGCAGATGATAGAGAATTATATATTTCAGCTTGAGAAAGAATTATTTTAAGGGGATGCATGAAAGCATCCCCTTAAAATAATTCTTTTCTAATTTGAACCATATCCTGCCAATTCATCAATCATATCAGTAATGAGAGTTATTGAATCGGTTTTTGTGCTAAGCTCCATGGCCTTAATGTAATGGTCCCTGTTATCATAAACCTCATTAACAGCTTCAAGTAAAGAAACGTCATTCAGATTTTCTTCAAGCAAAACTTTGGCATAACCACTTTTTTCAAAGGATTCTGCATTGAGTATCTGATCCCCACGACTGGCTGCCAGTGACAAAGGAATCAATACACTTGGCTTTCTGAGTGCCAGAAGCTCACATATGGCATTGGCTCCTGCTCTTGATATAACCACGTCTGCCAGTGCCAGAAGGTTACTAAGCTCCTGCTTAATATATTCGAATTGAACGTAATCAGGGTGACCGGCATAGTCAGGATTAGTTTTATCCTTTCCGCACAGATGTATAACATTATATTTTTCGGTAAGCTTATCAAGGCAAGACCACACTGCTTCGTTAACCTTAACACTTCCCGAGCTTCCGCCGATAATGAGAAGCGTAGGCCGTACATCCTTAAAGCCGCAAAAAGTCATGGCAGAAACAGCATTTCCATTGAAAAGCTCCTGTCGTATAGGTGTTCCCGTCAAAACTGCCTTTCCCTTAGGAAGTTTTTCAAGGGTTTCGGGAAAATTACAGCAGATTTTTGATGCCCCGGGCAGGGCAATTTTGTTAGCAAGACCGGGTGTCATGTCGGACTCATGAATTATACATGGGATTTTTCTGGATTTGGCGGCCAGAACCACAGGAACGGCAACGAAACCTCCCTTGGAAAAAACCACATCAGGCTTAAGCTCCTTCATAAGAGCCTTGGCCTGGGAAAGCCCCTTTATAACCCTGAAGGGATCTGAAAAGTTTTCCAGACTGAAGTATCTTCTGAGCTTTCCGGTGGAAATAGGATGATAAGGTATGCCCATTTCCTCTATAAGCTTTTTTTCGATTCCTTCATGAGAGCCTATATAATGTATATCATAGCCCTTCTTCTGCAACACGGGAATAAGAGCCATATTAGGTGTAACATGACCAGCAGTTCCTCCACCGGTTAATACTATTCGTTTCATATAATCCTCCGATTTTATAGAGATTAAATATATTCTTTAAGTGCTTTGGCAAGCTGATCCGGACATGAGGTGTCTCTGAAGCCACATTTAATTCCGCCAAGTCTGGAAACTACTTCATCAGGTGTCATGCCATCTACAAGCTTTGAGATTCCCTGAAGATTGCCATTACAACCCCCCTGGAATTTAACATCTCTCACCTTCCCGTCAACAATTTGAAAATCAATAGATTGTGAACAGGTACCTTTTGTTCTATATGTCATATTATACCCCTCTTTTCGTATTAATGTTACTGATTAGTAAAGTATATCACAAAGCTTTAAGGTGTTAAAGATAAAATTGTGGTGGAAAAGGGCAGAATTTTACGATTCAAAAGGCTTGCATTATGAAATTAACCCTTTTTATAATCACCTCATACATAACAGACAGGAGGTTGTGTTGGCCATAGTAAAAATATAAATCTGCGGTCCTGTGCCGGTGAGAGGCAAAAAATAAAATGGGCAGAAAAATTATTTGAATGGCAAAATAATATTATGAAAAGAGGGAATGTATATGGTGGAGAAAATCATGGAAGCAGGAAAAGGTGTTTATTTTCTGTGGGGATTAGGATTGCTGGGATTACTCTTTAAAATCATAACAAATGCTTATTTAAAAGGAATGGTAAAGGCATCGGAAAATATGGCTACTACCAGAAAAAAATCTCTCCGTGCCATAAGACAGAAATATGAAAATGGAAGAACTCTCGGAATAAACAGGATAAGCGGACAGGCCTTTGTTGAAAAAAACATAAGGGGATTAAGGATGGGCCCCTTTCCACTGGAGGCCTGGAGGCGGTCCGGACAAGCAATGTGCTCCCTGGTGCTCCTAACCACAGGAGGTGCCTTTATGTATTATGATGTGAGCTGGAGAGGAAGCCCTGCCATGACAGGCTTTTTAATAAATGCAGGAATTGTCCTTGCATTTTTAATGTTTATTGAGAATATATTTTTAGTAACAAATAAGGTTGAAATATTGAAGGCTAATATAAGGGATTATCTGGAGAATCTGACTCCGCTTAAGGAAAGGGGAATCAATACCGGAGGCAAAAGGACCGAAAAGGAAAAGAAGCCTCTGGCTATGGAAGAGGTTGCCCTTACGGACGAGGAGATAAAGGGTCTTATTGATAAGGATACAAAGCTTGAGCAGGTAAAATCCTGTTATCATGAGAGAGACTCAAACCAGGAGCTTCTGGATAGCTTTCTAAAGGAATTTTTCTCTTGAAGAAGATTATTTTGTTTATTGTTTCGGGTTTCTTTATAATACTTGTGTTTTGTTTAATAAAAGGGGGCTTTTTAAAGGGGTTATGTGAAAGAATAAAATATGTAAGCTATAGCAGTGAGGGAAATACAGATACCGGGGCCGGTGAAGATGAAACAACAAATTCCCGGGAGGAACAAAGGGAAATGTCCGTGGAGGACGCAAGATATATCACCCTGCCCATAGAAAATAATGTTCGTGAAAAGGATACATATTATGATTATTCCAACGAAAAGCTGGCCTGGTGGTTTAAAAGAAATGAGAATCACCAGGGAAGCGGCTGTGATGATACCATAGATATTTCAGATTATGAGGCCTATTATCTGGATAAGGAAACAGGGGAAAAAATCATATATCTTACATTTGACTGTGGATACGAAAACGGATATACGGGAGATATTTTGGACATATTGAAGGAACAGGATATTCCGGCATGCTTTTTTGTGACAAAAACTTATATAAGAGACAACGTGGAATTAACAAAACGTATGAAGGAGGAAGGGCATCAGGTGGGAAACCACACTATTACCCATCCCTCCCTGCCAAATAAATCCTATGAGGAGATTATTCAGGAGATAAATGGCTGTGCTGATTATATGGAAGAGGTAACAGGGTATTGTATGGATCCCTACCTGCGCCCACCGATGGGAGAATACAGCGAAAGAACTCTTGCCCTCACTATGGATTTAGGATATAAAACTATTTTTTGGAGCATTGCATATCTGGATTATGATGTAAATAAACAACCGGGGGCGGATTATGTAATAAAGCATTTTGAAAAATATCATCATCCCGGCGCCATTATTCTTATGCACAATGTGTCATCTTCCAATGCACAGGCATTAGAGACAGTAATATTAAATCTTAAGGCAGAAGGATATAGGTTTGCCAGCTTAAATGAACTGAATATGGAAAAGGAAATAATGGAACAGAATGTAGTTTACAGGTAACTAAAATATGCCCTGTGAATACTATATATTATAGTATGATTGGGGGCAGACCAGTGGGATTTCAGAATACAAATATCAGAAATATATTAAACGAAGCCCTGAATTATGGTGGAATTATTGTGGATGTAAGAGAAAAAGATGAATTTATGATAAGTCATATACCCATGGCAATCAATCTGCCGCTTATTGATATACAGCAGGAAAGGTTTTCCCTGCCCAAGGGACGGGTAATACTTATCTATTGTGAAAACGGAGGGAAAAGTGCTCTAGCCGCAAAAATTTTATCTGAGAAGGGATATCGGGTTATTAACACTGTTGGGGGGCTCAAAGAGTACAGGGGTGCTCTTACCAGACCAGCAAGACATTAACAAAGAGGGCTGTCGGATGACAGCCCTCTATTTGTGCTTAATAAAAAAGTCTCTGATAAAGTTCTTTGAACTTACTTCTTGACACCATGGTTATACAAAATATAATATAAAAAGAATAAGAAAATGCCATTTTAGGCTTAAAAATGAGAAAGGTATAGCAGATGGGTAAGGATTTGGAATTTATTGCACCCTGCCATTTTGGGCTGGAGTCGGTTTTAAAAAAAGAGATAATAGATCTGGGGTATGATATTGTTGCCGTGGAGGACGGAAGGGTCACATTCAGGGGAGACCTTACTGCTATGCCGAGATCCAATATATTTATAAGGACTGCTGAGCGTATACTTCTTAAAATGGGAAGCTTCAAGGCTGCCACCTTTGATGAGCTGTTTGAGGGTACAAAGGCACTTCCATGGGAGGAATATCTGCCAAGGGACGGTAAATTCTGGGTAACAAAGGCTACCAGCAACAAAAGTGCTCTTTTTTCAGGAAGCGCAATTCAGTCTATCGTAAAAAAGGCTATTGTAGACAGAATGAAGAACACATACAGGGTAAATTATTTTGAGGAAGATGGGGATGAGTATCCTATCAGGGTTTTTATATTTAAGGATATGGTATCGATTGGCCTTGATACTACGGGAATCTCCCTACATAAAAGAGGCTATAGGCAGCTTGTTGGCAAGGCACCCATATCGGAGACCCTTGCAGCCGCTCTTATAATGCTTACGCCATGGAATAAGGACAGAGTATTGGTGGATCCTTTTTGTGGCAGCGGAACGTTTCCTATTGAGGCTGCTATGATAGGTGCATGTATTGCCCCGGGAATGAACCGTGAGTTTGTATCGGATTCATGGATAAAGGTTTGTCCAAAAAAAATCTGGTATGATGCCTATACCGAGGCAAATGATATGGTGCGCCATGATGTGGATATGAATATACAGGGCTACGATCTTGATGGGGATATAATAAAATGTGCCATGTCAAATGCAAGGGAAGCCGGGGTGGACAGGTATATTCACTTTCAGGCCAGGGATGTTAAGGATTTAAGGCATCCTAAGCATTATGGCTTTATTATAACAAATCCTCCATATGGGGAACGGCTTGAGGAAAAGGAGGCTCTGCCTGCTCTCTACAAGACCATAGGTGAAAGCTTTGCTGCCCTCGGTGACTGGTCTATGTATCTTATAACCTCCTATGAGGATGCAGAAAAATATATTGGGAAAAAGGCTGATAAAAACAGGAAAATATATAATGGTATGATAAAATCATATTTTTATCAGTTTATGGGACCAAAACCACCAAAGAGAAAGGATTAGCATGAAAAAAATATGTAGTATTCTGGCCATGGTTGTGGTCATTGCCATAATTGCATATTTTGTCAATAGAACGCCTCTTATAACAGTAAGTGAATCTGAGGATTTTCCTGTCTGCTCAGCAGCCTTCCGGGATAATCTTGTTGAAAAGATGAATGATGCTGCTGTTATGGTTACGCTTGAGGGAGTAAGTCTTGATAACTTTGGCTACAGATTTTATGTCAGTGAGGACTTAAAGCTTATGGTGGAGGGAGAATTTATTAAGAGACTGTTAAATTGTTCCTTCCTGGAATATCCTGATGGGAAGCTGCTTATAATGAAGGGCAATAATAGAATAGACCTGGAAACAGACTCCCCGGTGGCTATAGTGAACAGCTATGAGGAGATTGATCTGGGCTGTCCGGTAAAAAAGGACGGAGACAAGGTTTTTATTCCCATAGAAGAGATATCACCATATATTAATTACAGAGTAGATTACCATTATGCCTCTGATTGGATTGATATAGCCAGAGACAGTGAGGAATTTCCTTTGCCGGAGAGCTATGACATGAGAAAATACGGAAGAGTATCACCTGTGAGGGATCAGGGCAGATATGGTACCTGCTGGGCCTTCGCCTCTCTTGGGGCTTTGGAGACAACCATGCTGCCTCTTACAGAGAATATCTTTGCCACAGATCATATGACACTTTGCAACAGCTTTAATCTGGACATTAACCGGGGTGGAGAACACTCTATGAGTATTGCTTATCTGGCTGCATGGCAGGGACCGGTATATGAAAAGGATGACCCTTACGGAGACGGAAAAAGCAATCCTGAGCTTAAGCCGGTAGTGCATCTGGAGGAAGCTCTTGTAATAAATGACAAGGATTATGAGGTTATAAAAAGTGCTATTTTCAGATATGGTGCCATTGAAACCTCCCTCTATTCCCAGATGGAATACGCCGACAGTGTTTCAAAGTATTATTCAAGGGAAAACAGCTCTTATTTTTATGATGGGGAAGAAAATCCCAATCATGATGTTGTAATTGTAGGATGGGATGACAATTATCCAAAGGAAAAATTTACCCATCAGCCTGAGGATGACGGAGCCTTTATATGTAAAAACAGCTGGGGAACTGAATTTGGTGAGGATGGATACTTTTATGTTTCATACTATGACACCAACATATGTAATAAAGCAGTTGTTTATACCCGTGTAGGAGCTGCGGACAATTATGACAAAATATACCAGTCGGATTTGCTGGGCTGGATAGGTCAGCTGGGCTTTGGAAAAGAGGAGGCATATTTTGCAAATGTGTATACTGCCGGGGACAATGAGGAGCTGAAGGCAGTGGCATTTTATGCAACGGATAAAAATACGGATTTTGAGGTATATGTAGTAAGAAATTACAAAAATATGGAATCTCTTAAGAACCGGGAGTTTGTTGTGGCCGGGGGAACAAAATACGCAGGATATTATACCGTGGATTTTCCCGAGGCTGTGGAGCTTGCTGACGGAGAAAGGTTTGCGGTGGTTGTGAAGATACATACTCCCGGAGCTGTACATCCCATAGCAATAGAATATAATTCAGATGAGAGAACCTCCAATTTTGATATAACAGACGGAGAGGGTTATATCAGTCTGTACGGTGAGCTGTGGCATAGTGCGGAGGCCACCCAGAGCTGTAATGTCTGCCTTAAGGCATTTACTGATATCAAGAAAAACTAAGTCAGATAAATTATACAGAAAGGAACCGGCATTGCCGGGAAAGTGGAGATGTATGAGGAAAATAGTATTTGCAACAGGAAATGAAAACAAGATGAAAGAAATAAGAATGATTCTTGCAGATTGTGGATATGAGATATTGTCCATGAAGGAAGCGGGAATCGATGTAGATATAGTGGAGGACGGAAAAACCTTTGAAGAAAATGCCATTATAAAGGCAAAGGCTATAAGTGAGCTGGTGGATGACAAAACTGTAGTCCTTGCCGATGATAGCGGACTTGAGGTGGATTATCTTAACAAGGAGCCGGGGATTTATTCGGCAAGATATGAGGGAGTTGACACACCTTATTCAATCAAAAACCAGATTATAATAGACAGGTTAGAGGCTGCACCTGAGGACAAAAGAACGGCCAGATTTGTGTGCGCCATTGCAGCTGCGTTTCCCGACGGAAGAGTTGAAACAAGAAGAGGAACAATTGAGGGCAAAATTGCCCATTCACCGGCAGGGGAAAACGGATTTGGCTATGACCCTATTTTTTATGTGCCTGAGTTTTCTAAGACTACAGCAGAGCTTACTCCCGAGGAAAAAAATAAGGTTAGTCACAGAGGAAATGCATTAAGGCTTATCAGAGAGGTATTATAAAGAGTGTTATGCGTCGTATTTTAATTGTAAGTGATTCTCATGGTAGAAATGATAATGTAAGATTGGCTATAGAAAAAGCAGGAAGAATTGATTCCATGATTCATCTTGGAGATGTGGGGTATGACTATCTTTTGGTTGAACGTATGGCAGGTGTTCCTACCTACATTGTGGCAGGCAATAATGATTATGGTGGTTTTTTAAGGGAAATGAGTATTATTTATATGGGAACTCACCGGGTACTTCTTGTACACGGTCACCGTCAGGGTGTATATAACGGAACAGACAGAATAAGATATCTTGCACTGGAGAACGACTGTGACATAGCCATGTACGGACATACGCATGTACCTCATCTTGAGGAGGGTGGAGACGTTACCATAGTTAATCCGGGGAGTATATCCCTGCCAAGACAGATTGGACATAAGAAAACATTTATGATTATGGAAATTGATGACAATGACAGGGTAACATTTAAGCTCGACAATATCTGATTATGCGGATTTGCTAAAATGAAGCCGGAGACAGGAGAGCATTTTACTGATGCAATACACGGAAAAGGAGACAACTGTGAAAAAAGGTGATATCTGCGAGGGAATTATAGAGAATTATGATTTTCCGAACAAGGGAAGTCTTTATCTGGATGATAGAAAGGTTACTATAAAGGGAGCACTTAAGGGGCAGAAGGTCCGATTTATGATTACCAGGAAAAAGAGTGGTATGGCAGAGGGCAGGCTTTTGGAGGTTATTGAGAAATCTCCTATGGAGGACGAGGTGCCGGACTGCCCTTTTTTTGGTGTGTGCGGAGGATGTACATATCTTAATATGTCATATAAAAATCAGCTGGCACTAAAGGAAGAAATGCAAAAAAAGCTTCTTGCTCCTGTTATAAATGAGAGTATTGCAGCCTGTGGAGGAAGTGGCAGCTCAGATTTTGAGTCAATATGGGAGGGTATTCTTCCTTCCCCTCTTATCAGAGAATATAGAAATAAGATGGAATTTACCTTTGGCGACGAGTATAAGGATGGACCGCTTGCCCTTGGACTTCACAGAAAGGGTAATTTTTATGATATTCTGAATGTTTCCGGTTGCAGGATAATAGGTGAAGACTGGAGTAAGATTCTTGATTATTCGCTGGATTTTTTCAGGGGTGCAAATATTCCGTTTTATCACAAAATGCGCCATGAAGGTGTATTGAGAAATCTGGTGATAAGGCAGTCCAAGGCTACAGGAGAATTTCTTATAAATCTTGTAGCCAGTACGCAGTGGGATAGATATATGGAAACCGGGCAGGAGATGGGCTGTCGGGATGATGACATGGCATATAGAGGCAAAGCTATAATTGAAAAATATGCCAAAGGGCTGGTAAGCTTGTCGCAGGAAGAAGATTTTTCCGGCAGTATAGGTGGTATTTTATATACAGAGAATGATTCATTGGGAGATGTTGTTCAAAGCGACAGGACAATCCTGTTGTATGGAAGGGATTATATTATTGAGGAGATTATGGGATTAAGGTTTAAGATATCTCCTTTCTCGTTTTTTCAGACCAACACAAAGGGGTGCGAGGTGCTCTACAAAAAGGCCCGGGAATATATTATGGCCGGTGAGGTTATAGGAGCTTCTGATATAAATACGGAAAATGGCAGAGAACCCTCAAAGGTGGTTTTTGACCTTTATAGTGGGACAGGAACTATCGCCCAGATGATGGCACCTGTGTCGAAAAAGGTTGTTGGCATAGAGCTTGTTGAGGAAGCTGTTATGGCAGCAAGGGAAAATGCAGGATTGAATGGTTTAGACAATTGTGAGTTTATATCCGGGGATGTGTTAAAGGCCATAGACCTGGTAGAGGATACCCCTGATTTGATTATTCTTGATCCTCCGAGGGATGGTATTAATCCTAAGGCTTTGGATAAAATACTTGCTTTTGGAGTGGATGAAATGGTTTACATAAGCTGTAAACCTACATCCCTTGCCAGAGACTTAAAGACAATTCTGGCAAGTGGATATACGGTAAAAAGGGTATGTGGTGTTGATCAGTTTCCTGGAAGCGTGCATGTGGAGACGGTCGTTTTGATGTCAAGGAAAGAAAAGTAAAATCAAGAAAATGGCGTATTTCCGGGCTTTTTCGGAGGTTAGGACGAAAAGCTTAACTGATGAAAAGGCTCGGATTTTTGTTTTGCAGGATGGATATGTCGCTAGAATTGGTGGTTGGGTAGGCTGATTGGATAGAGGGTATCTGAGGCTGTGGATTGGATGTGAGGTGAAGAAGATGGATTTATCGGAATTAATAATGAATATACAGCAGTTGGCACCGCAATTAGCATCTACGTGTTGTGTAATTAATGGTGCATTTATGACCTTGGAAGATGTAGAAAAGATGGGATATGATGAGTTTTCATATAGATCCAAAATAAATATGCCGTTGAAGTTATATAAATATTTTCCAAACAAAGAGATTATCGATAAAGATGGAAATAAAATAAATTATTCGTTTGCAGAGGGAACATTGGTTGAGTATATTAGTCCATCCCATGACAATACTGCAAGAATGGCACTTATCTATTGTTTGATTGGAAATCTTCAGGCGAGAAATAAGTTACTTGAAATGCAGCATGGTTATATGGTGGAGTCTGGTGATGATGACAAAGTACTTTATGCTGGATTTTCAAAGGAATCTGCAAAGACATACATCGAGAATTTTGAAAAATACCTTGAGGATAATAAAGATAGTATCGAAGCTCTACGTATTATTTATAATTCAGAGGATACGCTTATCACACATGAAATGCTTATGGAATTGCAGGATAGGTTGTTAGCTGAAAGCAGACAGTATGGAGCATATCAGATATGGAAAAACTATAAGCTTCTGGATGAACAGGGAGATGTAGAAGCACTTGATGGCAAGGCTAATGTAAATGCACTTACAAACCTTATTCAGATAGTGCGTTATGCGTATAAAAAGAATCAGAAACTTACAAGTCTTATCAATGGTTACGCACAGAGATTCAGCCTGTATTGTGGTCGAGCGCAGCGTGTACTTACAGAAGACCAGAAGGATATTATGCAGCAAATTGCAGAATACATCATTAACGATGGTGCAATTACTGTGATGGAACTTAAAGAAACAGATACAGAATTATGGAAGAGAGCAGTTAAGAGTTTTGGTGGTGCTACATTAGCTAGCGAGATTCAGACGCTTTCAAAATTTATATTAAAGGTGGCATAGTATGGCAAATCAAAAAAGCGAAGCAGCATTAATTAAGAAGGTTGGAGATATAGCAAATGTTATGGCGGCAGCAGGTGTTGGCTTTACAGACTATATCACACAGCTTACATATATTTTATTCCTAAAAATGGATAACGAAAAAGAAGAGTTGGGACTTGGAAGTTCAATTCCAGAAGGATACAAATGGAAGGATTTGTGTGACCTTAGTGGAACAGACCTTGTTGACAAATATGAAGAAATCCTAGATGAACTTTCAAAAGATGAAGGCCTTATTGGAACGATTTTCACAAGAGCAAGTAATAAGATTGATAGACCAGTTATGCTTGCAAAGGTTATCGAAATGGTGGCTAGTGAAGACTGGTACATGATGGAAGGTGACTTAAAGGGTGCAATCTATGAATCTATTTTAGAGAAAAATGGACAGGATAAGAAAAGCGGTGCTGGACAGTATTTTACGCCAAGAGCACTTATTCAGGCGATTGTAGAAGTCGTAGATCCTAAAATAGATGAAACAGTAGCAGACCCGGCATGTGGAACAGGTGGTTTCCTTCTTGCGGCATATGACCATATGAAAG
>ERZ808267.29-NODE-29-length-95303-cov-6.159688_pt1 | contig 95303 bp, 93 predicted proteins | sample MGYA00521241_ERZ808267 | MGnify/ENA primary metagenome ERZ808267 (study PRJEB31516, sample SAMN03275592) | gut metagenome | biome: mammalia-associated habitat; material: feces | host: Papio cynocephalus | place: Kenya | collected 2012-07-19 ...
AAGATATTTAGCGAATATAATTTGTGGAAGGAACCGTATGATGTTCTGGCGGAGTATCCGGTTATATTAAGTACAACATTTTCATCAAGGAATAGCCTGAATTCAGATGTGGTGTATGATTATCTTATTATGGATGAGGCATCACAGGTAGATATTGCAACTGGGGCATTGGCGCTTTCCTGCGCAAGGAATGTTGTTATTGTAGGAGATACGAAGCAGCTTCCTAATGTTGTTACAGAAGATATAAAAGCCAAAGCAACGGCTATATTTGACACTTTTAATGTGAATGAAGGATATCGGTATACAAAGAGCTTTTTGCAATCCATTTTGGATGTTATGCCAAATGTGACACAAATATTGTTACGTGAACATTATAGATGCCACCCTAAAATAATTAATTTCTGTAACCAGAAATTTTATCGTGGTGAATTGATTATAATGACAAAGGATAATGGGGAAGATGATGTCTTATCGGTGGTAAAAACGGTTCCAGGAAATCATGAACGTAACCACTATAGTCAGCGTCAGATAGATGTTATTAAAAATGAAATTATACCTAAATATGTTTCCACTCCAGAAGAAACTGGTATTATTGCACCATATAAAAATCAGGTGGAAGCGTTGAACAGAGAGATAACGGATATTGATGCTGCTACAGTACATAAGTTCCAGGGCAAGGAGAAAGACAATATTATTATATCTACTGTAGATGATGAGATATCCGATTTCGCAGATGATCCGTATTTAATCAATGTTGCTGTTTCAAGAGCAAAAAAGAAACTGATGTTGGTTGTAACCGGGAATGAGCAATCGAAAGAACGCAATATAACAGATTTGATAGATTACATTCAATATAATAATTTTGAAGTTGTTGAGAGTAAGATTTATTCGGTTTTTGATTACCTTTATAAGCAGTATACTGAGGAAAGAATTGCGTACTTGCGGAAGCATAAAAAGGTATCAGAATATGATTCGGAGAATTTGATGTATTCATTGATAGAGGAAATTATCGCCGATAACAAATATTCTAGTCTGGATGTTGTTTGCCATTTCCCATTGAATATGTTAATTAAAAATCCAGAACTATTGAATGAGCAGGAGTGCCAGTATGCAATGAATCCTGCAACGCATTTAGATTTCTTGATTTACAACAGAATCGGGAAAAAGCCTGTGCTGGTGGTTGAAGTTGATGGATATGAATATCATAAAAAGGATATGGTGCAGGCTTCAAGAGATTCGTTAAAAAATCACATAATGGAGCTGTATGAAATTCTATTGCTGAGATTTAAAACAAATGGCAGCGGCGAAAAGGAAAAGATTATAGAAGTGTTGGATGAGTTGGTAGGATAGGGAAATATGGAATGAAATAGGAGATAAGATAATGGCTGTATCATACAAATTATGGAAACTATTAGTGGATAAAAAATGAGCAAAGCTGATTTGCGTACAATATATGAGGCATAGTACATTTGCTACGCATAATTCTATTCCGTGTAAAATGAATATTACACTCAGAAATCTTTTGCTTACAAATATAAATGCTGTAATTGTTGTAGAATATGCACAGGCAAATCGTTATTTTTGTGTAAATGCCATGGGTACATATATATTGGCAAAGATACATGAATTATCGGATAAGACTAGAAAGCAGAAACGGATAAAAAAAATTATAAAAAGTGCATTTATTGAAAGTAATATGAGCATAGACGAATATGTTAATATGATAGAGGAAGAATGCCATAAGTGTAGATCTGAAATGAATTATCTCCAAAAGGTGAATATTAAAGAATATTTGATAAGGCATTTTAGAGAAAACTGTACACAAAGAGGTATTACTGCTATTTTTTATTGTTATACCTTCCAATCAAGTACTTACATTGTATAGTGATTCACCTGGCAGTCAATAAAAACAGATGCTTCATTGAAAAATAAAATGTTGCTGCTTTACAACTAGAAACTTATGATTTTTCGTGGAAACTATGGATTATTTGGAAAATCAATATTATATATGCAAATTTGTAGACTATTAAAACACAAGATACGGTATTGCTTATCGAGTGGAAATATTGGAATTTTCAAGCTGATATATTCCTGCTTCTTTGGCAATCGTGTACATATGGTTTTCCGGATATTTTACATGTGCCTTGTTTAAATTATTGTTTGCAACTTTTATGATATTACATTTAAGAAAGGATGAGCCTATGAAACAACCAATTTTAGCAATTTGTTATGATTTTGATAAAACGTTATCTCCCGATGATATGCAGGCACAGGGGTATATACAATCAATAGATTATGAAATAGCAGAATTCTGGAAACAATCAAACCAATTAGCATCGGATAATGATATGGATCAGAATCTTGCCTATATGTACATGATGGCTAGTAAATCAAGAGGAAAAGTTCTATTTACTAAGGAAACATTGCACAAAGATGGTGGAAAAGTACAGTTGTTTCCTGGAGTTGAAACATGGTTTGATCGAATTAATGAGTATGGTAAGAGTAAAGGGGTTATAGTGGAACACTATATTATTTCCTCAGGGCTAAAAGAAATGATTGAAGGAACTAAGGTGGCTGATAAGTTTAAAAAAATCTACGCTAGTTCATTTTATTTTGATGAGGATGGAGTGGCAGTATGGCCGGCTCAGGTTGTTAATTATACTAATAAAACGCAATTCTTATTTAGAATAGAAAAAGGCGTTCTTGATATAAATGATCAGGCTGTTAACTCATATTTTGAGCCTAACCAATATCGTGTACCATTTAGAAATATGGTATATATTGGCGATAGTGATACAGATATTCCGTGTATGAAACTTGTCAATATTAATGGAGGACATTCCATAGGTGTATATAATTCTGAAACAAAAGACAAGTCAAAGGTATTTAGAATGCTTGATGAAAATCGTATAAAATATTTTGCACCGGCTGATTACACAGAAGGGTCAAAGCTTGAACAGTTAGTACAGCAAATAATAGATAGGACGATTACAAATGAAATACTAGAAGATGTTCATTTTGATTGTATAAATGAAAAGGTAGATGAAACAAGAGGTCAAAGTGAGGAAGAACTAAAAAAAGAAGAACTAATTGATAAGCTTGAAGATAGTGGCAGTTTTGCTAATACACATTCGATTATTGAACAAATGTCAATGATTAAAGAATGGTCGGAAGAACAAAAATGTAAATTGCTTAAAATTGCACTTGAAAACAACCAGGTAACATATATTTTAAAGGATGTTGATGTTAGGGATTTTTATTGCACAATATGTAAGAATGGTAATAGCGAGGAAGCTAAGCGTATAAAAGAAATTATATATGAAAAAGAGTAGAGGGATTCATATGTCCACCATATTTACAGAAGCAGATTATGAAAATTCAGTTATAGAGCTATTTAGAAATTATTCCCCCAGCATTGCAATGGATTATAGGCCATCAAAAATTGGGACTGTTTTCTCTTGACATTCTCAAATATGAGAATATAATATTTATAGAGAATGTTTTAAGGAGCGATAACATTATGGAGATGGCGGAAATTGTAATGAACCCTGTTCGGCAGCGGATTTTTCAGTATTTTCTGATTCATGAGACCGGCACGGTCAAGGAAATCAGAAAAGCACTGCCGGATGTTCCCGGCGCAAGCCTGTATCGACACATAAAGATTCTTACAGATAGTAAGCTTCTTATGGTTGTGGGTGAAAATCGGATCCGTGGTACCGTTGAAAGCGTTTATCAATTAAATAAGGATGCTATGGCGACGGAAGATGAAAATGGAAATGCGGTGCAAATGTCACTGCTCAGTATCTGTGCAGCATTTGCGAAGTATTTTTCCGGTGACAAGGCTGATTTCAAGAAGGATATGCTGCTATTTACAAACTGCACACTGATACTGACGGACGAGGAGTTTTCGGGTTTCCTTTTGGAAATTAATCAGATTGCGGTCAAGTACATGAAAAAAGAGGCGGCGGAAGGCAGCAAAATGCGGCGGATCACGCTCATCTCTGCCCCATCCAACGAGTAGGTGATGATTATGGAAGGAAGTGAAACCGATGAAATATGATCTGGAAAACCATTTGCCATATGCACTGCTGGCAATTCTTGCACTGGCCGTTTTCTACGGAATTTACTTTGCAAAAATGCTGGCTCAAAAAAGGCGTGGAATTCAAACACGGCAGATTGGACGCAGGAAAGAAAAATCCATTCATACAGTTGAAGTCCTAATGGGGATTGCAACGCTCTGTACGCCGGCTGCACAGCTTCTGTCCATTGTGTTCGGCTGGAGCTGTCTCCCCGCAAATGCACGTTTCACCGGATTTCTAATTGCGATGATTGGGGATGCTATCTTTTTTGGCTCTGTCCTCTGCATGAAGGACAGCTGGCGGGCAGGTATCCCGGAAAAGGATAAGACCGAGCTGGTAACAAACGGTATCTATCAATACAGCCGGAATCCGGCATTTTTGGGTTTTGACCTGCAATATATCGGTGTATTTTTACTGTATTGCAACCCACTGACTGCACTTTGCTCTGCTTTTTCAATCATCATGCTCCATTTGCAGATTTTGCAGGAGGAACGGTATTTGAGCCGGGAATTTGGGACACCATATGTAGAATACAAAAGCCGTGTGTTTCGGTATATGGGGCGTTGCAGACAAAAATGAGCGCAGTATACAAGGAGGACATAATCAAAATGCAGAGATTACTTAACCCAATATCTATGTTCCTATCTGGGCTTTTTCTTGGGACAGCAGCACGGCTGCTTGATATTTACACGCAAAATTTTGGCGAGATTTTCTCACAGATGTCGATTTGGATTCTGATAGGAACACTGATTGCCATTTACAGCCCTACAAAGCAATCCGCCATGTGCAATATCTTTCCATTCTGCATCGGGATGCTGCTCACCTATTATGCAACGGCCATGCTTACCCATGGAGTCTACGGATGGCCATTCATCATTGGGTGGACAATATTTGCATTTTTATCTCCAATTATGGCGTATTTTGCATGGATGACAAAAGAACGGGGATTGCTGCCTAAAATCACCGGTGTTGGAATCGTACTTGTTTCGATTCTATCCGGCATTCTGATCTTTGACCACCTGCGCATTTATGATTTTGTCATTGACGGCTTATTGATTTACTTTATCTTTTTCAAGCGGATCAATCGAAATAGAACTTATAACCAGATAGAAAATGATCATGAGGAATATATATGAATCAACTTATTGCCAGCTGTGGACTGGATTGCAAAACCTGCGATGCCAGAATTGCGACACTTACGAATGACGACGCTTTGCGTGATAAAACGGCTGTGTTGTGGACAAAACTCAATGGGGTAGCGATTACCCCGGAGATGATTAACTGCACCGGTCAAAACAAGCCGGAGAAATAGCGGAAAACGCAGCAATTATGACACTGCTTGGAATTTTGTAGTGAATGAATTGGAGGCATATGGATGAAAGAAGTATTCCTTGCATATGAAAAGGGCTGCTTCTGTTAAATGGTCTAACGGACCTTGTTTTCAATGAGTGGTTGACCAAATTTTCGGTTGAAAAATACAAGTGCCATACAGAAAAAATTTTGAAAATCATAAAAGGCAGATATTAAAATGCAAGGAGAGGTTTTATTATGAAGCTGTATATTGCGAAAATATGCCATAAAATGGATAAGTGGATTTGCTGATATATATAGTAAACATGTTGAATTTGAAAATTTGAATTTCCCAGAGAGGTAGTATTATGATTAGAATTATGAAAAACAGTGACTTGGCACAATGTGGTATGATTTATGCAAAAGCATTTCCGATGGAACATTGGGGGATAGACTGGACAACAGAAAATGCAACAGAATATCTTCATGATTTTTTTGAACAGAAAAGATTCGTTGGATTTGTATATGAAGAAAACGGTGAAGTGCTGGGTTGTATATTTGCACTTTGTAAGATTTCGGGCAGCAAAGAAGAGATTTACATTAATGAGATGGCAGTACTTCCCGAATGGCAAGGTCAGGGAATAGGTAAGCAGTTATTAAATGCTGTCAAAGATTACAGTAAGGACAAAGGCCTTGCGGGTATTGTTCTTTATACAAGTGAGTATGCACCGGCAGCTAAGTTTTATGAGAAGAATGGATTTAAGCTATCAAATGGAACTATATGTATGTATTGCGAGTAATCAAAGTATGTTCAAATTTCAGTAATACTGACAGATAAATTTGAAGTTTACGTTTGTGCCTATATAAGGAGAAAATATTATGATATGTTATTATGTTGTAATGGGGATATGTGCCATATTCATGTTTGGAATTGGCATATGCCAGATTAAAAGCAAAAAACCGGTAGCTTTTTATTCGGGAGAAAAACCACCGTTGAAAGAAAAGGTTAGAGATATTGAAAAATGGAATAAAAAACATGGAATTATGTGGATTTTGTATGGAATAGTTATAGTTTTTGGAGGTATAGGCGGAATGATTGCAGGTGATTCACTGCTTCTTGTTGCTATTTATTGTGGAAGTCTTATTCTGCCTATTGTTCCTATGATATTATATCATAAGAAATTAGTTAAAGACTATATTATTGAATAGAGAATAAGCACTAGACATAGTACAGTAACTGAGTATAAAATAGATGTGTAGGATAGAAGTAACCCTATACATCTATTTTTTACGAAAAAAATTTGAAAGAAGGTCGATATTATGAGTAAAAAGTTAGTAGCATTTTTCAGTGCAACCGGAACAACAAAAAAAGTTGCAGAGATGATTGCGGAGGAGACAAATGCTGATTTATTTGAGATTGAACCTCAAATTCCATATACAAAGGCTGACCTTAACTGGATGGATAAAAAATCCAGAAGCAGTCTGGAAATGAGTGACAAAAAATATAGACCGGAGATTAAAGAAAAAGACATTGATATCAGCTTATATGATGAGATTTTTCTGGGCTTTCCAATCTGGTGGTATGTGGCTCCGACGATTATCAATACATTTTTGGAAGCCCATAACTTCAGTGGAAAAAAGATTCTACTTTTTGCAACGTCCGGAGGAAGCGGCTTTGGTAGTACCATAGAAGAATTGCAGGTATCCGCACCGGATGCGGTTATCATAGAAGGCAGATTGTTAAACCGTGGAACAAAACAGGAAATCAGAGAATGGATAAAATCTCTATAAATGATAGCAAAGCGGAGGTTATGGAATATGGAAAAAATAGTACAGACTGCAGGAAGAAATGCACTTGATGAATTTGCACCACAATTTGCACATTTTAACGATGATGTGCTTTTTGGTGAAAACTGGAATAACAAGGATATTGATGTGAAAACAAGAAGCATTATTACAGTCGTTGCCCTGATGGCTTCAGGCATTACAGATTCTTCTTTAAAATATCACCTGCAGAATGCAAAGAATCATGGCGTGACACAAAAAGAAATTGCTGCAGTGATTACGCATGTTGCATTTTACACAGGGTGGCCCAAAGGCTGGGCAGTGTTTAATCTGGCAAAAGAGGTGTGGGAGACAGGTGAAGGAGATTTGCCATACGAAGAGGAAGAAATGCGTGCCCACGCAAAAGAAATGGTATTTCCGATAGGCGCACCAAATGATGGGTTTGCAAAGTATTTTTCAGGCAGGAGTTTTCTTGCACCGATTTCTACCTCTCAGGTCGGAATTTTTAATGTAACCTTCGAACCCGGATGTAGAAATAACTGGCATATTCATCATGCAAAAAGCGGTGGAGGACAGATTCTGGTATGCGTTGCAGGGAGAGGATATTATCAGGAAGAAGGAAAAGAAGCCATAGAAATGAAACCGGGTGACTGTATCAATATTCCGGCAGAAGTGAAGCACTGGCATGGAGCAGCACCGGATACCTGGTTTTCCCATCTGGCAATTGAAGTGCCTGGCGAAGAAACATCAAATGAGTGGTGTGAGCCGGTCACAGATGAAAGATATGGATTGTTGAAATAGATAGATTGTTGAAAAAGGTGTTTTTGTTACAAACATGACAAAAATCATTTTCGGTTTGAATCTAAAACTCAGCAGAAGAAGTTCGAAGAGGGAGGCTTTAAAAATTTTAAGATAAAAAGAAACGTATAGATCAATTTATTTTTATATGCGGGGCATTTGCATTTTATGTTAATATAAGTCTATCAATATATGAAACGGAGGTTTTTATGCAAGAAGAAAAATTATCATCCATTCGGAGTGGATTAGAAACAGCATACATTAACGGTAATGCCGCATCAGAATTGTTGTATAAGCCAAACTTTGTTTCAAATAATTATAGCGAAGGGAAGAAGGTATTATCTGCTATAGAGGATGAGCTTTTAAGGTGTGATAAATTTCAAATAAGTGTCGCCTTTATTACATTAGGTGGAGTGACTCCCCTTTTGCAGACATTTAAGGAATTAGAGCGAAGAGGGATTCCCGGGGAAATTCTGACATCTAATTATCTTGATTTCAGTGAGCCGCTGGCTTTGAAAAAATTACACTCGCTAAGCAATATACGGATTAAGATGTATGATACCAAGGCTGCACAAAATGGCTTTCATACAAAGGGATATATTTTTAAAGAGGAAGAAGTGTATCACATTATTGTCGGTAGTTCGAATATGACAAGTGCTGCGCTTACAACGAATCGAGAGTGGAATACAAAGCTAGTATCTACGTTTCAGGGAGAAATGGCAAAGGATATTCTAAAGGAATTTGATGAACTTTGGAATTCTAAGTATGCATATGACTATGATTCATTTTATGAAGAATATAAACAAACATATGATATTATTAGGGCACAAAAACGAATTGCTAAGGAGGGTAATGTTACTTCTCTCGAACGATATCGATTAAAGCCTAATAGTATGCAGGTTAGGTTTATAACAAATCTTAGAAATATTTTGCAACAAAGTGAGCAACGAGCTTTGTTGATTAGTGCAACAGGTACCGGTAAAACATATGCGTCTGCATTTGCTATGAGGGAACTTGGTTTCAAACGGGTATTGTTTCTTGTTCATCGGGCAACACTTGCAACTCAAGCAAAGGCTTCTTATCAGAGAGTGTTTGACAATTCAGTATCTATGGGATTAGTGGGGGCAGGTAATTATGAATATGATAAGGATTATGTGTTTGCCACTGTTGAGACATTGAATAAGGATGTACATTTGCAGCAGTATAAACCAGATGAATTTGATTGTATTATATTAGATGAAGCACATCATAGTTCTGCTAACACATATAAAAGAGTCATGAATTATTTTAAACCACGATTGTTCTTGGGGATGACTGCAACACCTGACAAAAGAATGGATAATTATGAAAATGACAATATATACGAGATATTTCATCATCAAATAGCTTATGAGATACGTTTACAGCAGGCAATGGAAGAAAACTTGTTGTGCCCATTTCACTATTTTGGAATTACGGATTTATCAATTGTGCAGGATACCAAATCAAAGAATATTTCTGAAGAAGATTTTAGTAAATTGATATGTGATGAACGTGTGCGACATATTATTGAACAGTCAGAGTATTATGGATATAGTGGAGATCGTGTGAAGGGATTGATTTTTTGCAGCCGTAAGCAAGAATGTAGAGAATTGTCAAGGAAATTTAATGACTTAGGGTATCGTACAGTAGCACTTAGTGGGGAAGATTCTGAAGAAATAAGGCAGGCTGCATTTGAACGGTTAGCAATGAATGAAACCGATAAGACAGATAAGGCTGAACCCATAGATTACATTTTTTCTGTTGATATATTAAACGAAGGTGTTGATATTGTTGAGGTGAATCAGGTTATTATGTTAAGACCGACACAATCACCTATTGTATTTATCCAACAATTAGGAAGAGGACTTCGAAAGGCAGAAGGGAAAGAGTATGTAATTATTCTTGATTTTATTGGAAATTATAATAACAATTTTATGATTCCGGTAGCATTATCCGGAGATCGGTCTTATAATGCAGACACAATTCGCAAGTATGTAATTAGTGGAAACCGTACAATCCCGGGCACTTCTACAATTCATTTTGATGAGGTCGCAAAGAGCAAGATATTTAATTCCATTGATTGTATTAAAGGGATGAAATCAATTATAAGGGAAAGCTATATATCACTTAAAAATCGTCTGGGAAGAATGCCACGTTTATATGATTTTTATGAGAATAATGAGGTAGATCCATTGGTTATCATTAAGGAATATAAGACGTATTATGGATTCTTAGAAAGTATGGAAAAGGCAAATTATAGATGTACACTGACCGATCAGGAAAAGTTGATTATTGAATATTTGTCTAAGACAATATTAAGTGGAGTACGACCGGAAGAACTGGAAATTCTTCGATTGTTATCCAGGCAAAAATGTATTTCTGTAGAAGATTTTCAGAAACTGTATCAGGATAAATACCATAGAAATATATTGAAAGATCAGATTAACTATGCAATTGATGTATTGCAAGGAAAATTTGTAAGTAATGACGGTGAATATCAGAAATATAAAAATATAGAGATGATATCCAGTGACCAGAGTAATAAGATTACTAGAATGCTCCAATATGGACACCAATTGAAAGATAATGAATTTAAAGAAGAAATTCAAGATATTATTCAAGTGGGATTGACCAGGTATCACGATAAATTCATGAATACCAATGATGAATCCTCACCATTTGTACTGTATGAAAAGTATTCGAGGAGAGATGTAAGTTTATTGATGAACTGTGGGAAAGATTTGTCATCGGTTATGTTTGGTATGAAACGTATCAGGGATAATGTATTTATTTTTGTTACATATCACAAAGAAAAGGCTGGTGACGAACGCAATTATGTAGAAGGCAAGCCGGATTATGCAGATGTTTTTGAGGATAATATGATTTTTAAATGGGATTCTAAGATTGGAATGGGAATAGAAAGTGCTTATATGAAAGAAGTAATGACAGCACCTAAAAAACATTTGTTGGTTAAGAAAAGTGATGCAGAACCCAACTTCTATTATATGGGAACTTTTGACATTATAGACGCAAAAGAAGATCGAAAAGAAGATAATAAAGGTAATTTGAAACCAATCAGTAAGGTGATTGTAAAAATGCATCATCCGGTAAGAGATGATTTATTATGCTATTTGCAAAGTAATATTGAATAAGCACTATAAATAGTATGGCATTAATATAAGTTTCATAAAAGGATATATAATACATTAGAGAGGAATGTGAAATGAAGATAGTAAGAGTAGTTGCAGCCGTGATTCAAAGACAAAATTGTGGAAGAAGTGAGATATTTGCAACACAAAGAGGTTACGGAGAATTTGAAGGTGGCTGGGAATTTCCCGGTGGAAAGATAGAGCCGGGAGAAACACCGGAGGAGGCATTGATTCGAGAAATCAAGGAAGAATTGGATGCGGATATTTTGGTTGAAGATTTGATAGATACAGTGGAATATGACTATCCAAATTTTCATTTATCGATGGACTGCTTCTGGTGCAAGTTACAATCAGAGCATGTAGAATTAAATGAACATGAAGATGCTAAATGGCTGTTAAAAGAAGAACTAAGTTCTGTTGATTGGCTGCCTGCAGATGTTACTTTGGTAAAGAAGATAATGACAACCATAACTCCGGGCATAACTGCTCCCGGCATAATTTCACAAAAAATGTGATAGTAAAATGCAATTAAGGGGCTTACGGAATATGAGATGCAATGGAATGCTGTTGGGGAGGTAAACAATAAAACTGATACTAAGTAAATTTTTAGATAGATTGATGAAGTAGGAGTTGTAATAGAACTGCTTTTTTTGTAAAATGGAAATGTATAATGAAATGTCAGTAAAAAGGGGGATAATATATGAAACAAGGAATAATCAAAAGACATAAGAGGGCTCTTGCCTGGGGAATGGCTACATTGATGACGGTTCTGCTTGCCGGCACACCAATTCCCAAAACACGTGCCAATAATACATATAGTATAACAATAAAATATGATGAGTATATTGAAGGAGACAGGCTGCAACTTGCAGATGCTGACGGAAATATTATCGGGGGTGGAAGCATAACTCCTGCATCAGAGACCGAAGAAGCATCAGTAAAGTGGGATAACGTTGCTTCCGGGACATATATACTGGACACCACGAATGCAATAAACAGTACAAAATTTGAAATAAGCAAAAGTGAAGAATTTAATGAAAATGAAATTAATCTGACTGATGAGGCATGGACCGGTTCTTTGGAGACGATAACAAAGGATGAAGCAATGGTTCCGGTTGAATTAGATGCCGAGGCAACACTTACAAATGTGACGGTAAATAATACAGCCGAGACAGGAATTACTTATGATGCCACAAATAAAAAAATAGTGATACCACCAGGAACCAAGGCAACTGCTGAAATTGATGTGACGTTGGAATTTACGTTGCCGGTTACAAAGAAAGCAGATGGTGCCACACCGATGGAAACCGTAACGAATGCGGGTACAACTGTTATAAAGTATAGCTATAGTTATCAGGCTGGTTCTGTAGGAGACTTGTTAAAAGGTACTGATATAAAGCTTACACCCGTAAATATTGGGGATGCAGATAAAGGAACGATTGAATTTTTTGATGAAAATCTTCGGCCAATTACAGATGCCGATGCATTAGCCCGCATGGGGATAACATATTCGAATGAGGCATGGAAGGCAGTTGCCGACGGATTTCAGTATTATTGTTCTCCGTCATCCGACTATATCGGAGCAGAGATAACGATTTCACCGAAGCCGGGCTACCAATTTGGCGGAAGCAGTTTAACTAAAAATGATGTTACTAAAAATGAGGACGGCTCTGTTGTTTTGAAGGTTAAGGATAATGCAAAGTTAACGATTATAATTAAACCGATACCGGTGGATATGCCGGAAAATGCATTGGAATGGACGGACGAATTTGAAACCGGATATAATTCCAAAGGACGGACCGTTGAAGTAAGTTTAACACCAACCGATGAAGAAGCTGCCAGGAATTATACCTTGAAGTGGGCAAGGGCAGCCAGTCCAACCCAAATGATTGAAAACTTAACATGGTATGATGTGACAATGGGTACGGATGGTAAGTATAAGTTTGATGTGGATTATGATGCGAATGAAGGGGAACAGACATACATTACATATCGTTATACGAATGGTGTATCTAAATCCGGTGCAATATGGAATGCAAACCCGGTGAAGTTTGATATTGTAAATCCAAGTCTGGCGAAATGCTGGGTAGAGGCAAACGGGGAGAAGGTATGGGAAGAGCTTCCCGGTGCGACACAGGCTCCGGCATGGATAAATAAACAGCAAAATCAATGTGTGATTCACATACAGGGTGAGGATAACCAGAGTGGAGTCGCAAAGGTGGTATATTCCATTTATGACGGAAACGGAACAGCTATAATAAGTAATGCCGAAAGCCTGGCTGATGCAAATGGAGTGTGCAATATTTTATATTCGGCGGATATGCTGGAAAATGTAGTGAGCTTCCCGGTTGAATTGCAATATGAAATATATGACAAGGCAGGAAATAAGACAGGTGTTCAAATGAAGCGTTTGGACTATCTGGCAGAATTTGATTTTACGCTGCCGGAAGTGAGTGTGGATTATACAGATATGTCAGGACAGTCAGCTACAAACCTGAATGGCTGGCAGACAGAGGATGTGCTGGTAACTATTGCATCAACAGATCCGGCAGGAGCCTCCTTCGAACAGATATCAGGTATTGACCGGCTGCAAATTATAGATACAGTATCAGGCGTAGCCAGAGATATAACAGCTGACGCAGCTTTAAAACCGGATGGAACATATCAGCTCAGATTATCAGCGGATGGAATTCATCAATTATCCATAATCGCTTATGACAAGGCAGGAAACAAATCAACAGAGACGGGGGCAGAGATTAAGCTGGATAAAACCGGAATCAAAAATACCGTAGTAACCTTAAGTACGGTTTCTCATAATGCTGATTCCAATCTGTTTGCTGAGGCATTTACCATATATGCACAGGCAGAGTCAGTGTCCGGCATTAAAGAAATGACATTTGGCATATATGAGGAAGGAACAAATCGTCTTCTTAGGGAAGAAACAGTGACGGGTTTTCGTGTGACCGGAAATCTGGCAGAAGCAAGCTTTCGATATGAACCATTTTCTGATACAGAAAAAGGGTATGTAGTGGTACGATTCGTGGATAATGCGGCAAAGTCTGTGACAGAGAATACGTCACATGTAGTATGTTCTGACAAAAAGCCTTATGCATTTAACAAGGATGGAGCAGACATCAATATAAAGGGAAACACATCATGGACTAATAAGGATGTTACTTTAGATATAAAGGTAAATGGTTATGGCGCTAATATAATCAATGTTATCTATTATGTAAACAATCAGAAGGTTAAGGAAGTTGTGGTAAACGCATTAAATTATGAGGACCATGATTTTACTATTAGTGAAAGCTCTCCTATGGGAGGTACACAGGTAGAGATAATTGCTGTCTGTGAAACAAATTCAGCCTCAGGAATTGAGACAAAGGCTTCTGCTATAGTATATGTTGATAAACAGGCTCCGGTTATCTCATTAAGCGGGATCAAGGATGGAACTGTCTATAATACAAAACAGACATTGCAAATTAAAACCAATGAAAATATATGGAATAATATGCAGCAGGTAAATGTAGTAGCAAAGAGAACGCTGAATGGAGTTACAACAACAATAGATATGGGTGCGTATTCGGTAGAAGCCGAAGATTATGTTGCAAGAAAAACATTTACAGAGGCCGGTGAGTATGAAGTAACAGTTACGGCAATAGACGCAGCGGGAAACCGGGCGACAGAAACAATTTCATTTACAATTGAAACAAAACCTGCAAATGCTCCGGGGACAGGAGACGACAGTACTTTAATGACTCTGATAATATTATTACTGGCCGCTTGTGGTGGAATGGCCGGATGCAGGTTATACAAAAAGAAAATGTAATAAATGGCCACTGAGGCTGCCCTGAAACAAGGATGTTGCATGCTTGAAGCTGTATTGAATGTGAAACCCGTAGAAAAAATTATACTAAAAAATAAAAAACACTTGAAAAACAGAACAGATGTTCGTATAATATAAGGTATGAACGATATAATAAAACCTTATAATTTACACGAAAAATTAGAAATATTGGCTGATGCGGCCAAGTATGATGTGGCATGTACATCCAGTGGTTCGGACAGAAGAGGGAAAAAAGGAGACCTCGGCAGTACCAGGGCATGTGGCATATGTCACAGCTTTTCTGCAGATGGAAGATGTATCTCTCTGTTGAAGATACTTATGTCCAATCATTGTATATACGATTGCAAATATTGCATTAACCGTGTATCCAATGATATACCAAGGACAACCTTTACACCGGATGAGATTTGCCGGCTCACTGTGGAATTTTACAAGAGAAACTATATAGAGGGACTTTTTTTGAGCTCGGGTGTACTTAATAATCCTGCCTATACAATGGAAAAGATGTGTGAAACACTAAAACTTCTCAGAGAAAAGTATAGGTTTAACGGTTATATACATGTAAAGACAATCCCCGGAGCTCCCGATGAGCTGCTTTTAACTGCAGGATATCTGGCAGACAGAATAAGTATTAATCTTGAACTGCCTACGGCAGACAGCCTTAAAAGGCTTGCTCCCAATAAAAACTTTAAGAATATTCTTGAACCGATGGGTAAGGTGAGAGATACAATAGCAACTAACCGGCTTGCTATCGGAAAGAATGCCAGAATGGAAAGAAGCACCGGCAACAGATATCTTGAGAACAGCATTTTTTCAGACAATAGGCTGTTATCACCGGATAACAGCCTATTGTCTGTTGGATATAAAAAAGGTGAGCTTTGCCTCAACAGTGATAACCGGAAGAGAAGCTTTGCTCCTGCCGGACAGAGCACACAGATGATTATTGGTGCTTCGGGAGAGAGCGATTATACTCTTATCCGGACTACCCAGCAATTATATCAGCATTATGATTTAAAAAGGGTATTTTATTCGGCGTATATTCCCATTAATTCGGATTCGGCCCTGCCGGATATCGGAACACCACCGCCTTTGTTAAGGGAACACAGATTATATCAGGCTGACTGGCTGCTCAGATATTATGGATTTCAAGCTGATGAATTATTATCCGAGGATAAACCTAATTTCAATGAACTCATTGATCCCAAATGCGACTGGGCACTTAGGCATTTGAATATATTTCCGGTGGAGATACAGACCGCTGCCTATGGTATGCTTCTAAGAATACCCGGAATTGGTCCGAAATCTGCCGGCAGAATAGTCAATGCAAGAAGATATGGCAGGCTTGATTATGACAGCCTTAAAAAGATGGGGGTTGTTTTAAAACGGGCACATTACTTTATTACATGTAACGGAAGACAGATGTACAATACGCCAATAGAGGAGCAGTATATTACCAGACAGCTTATATCTGCCGGCTCAAAGGAAAGCTGGCAGGTCACAAATTCTTCAAAGACATATCAACAGCTTTCGCTGGCTGATTTTGGTATATCCTGATTATAGAATATGGTAGCAATATATGAAAATATACACTTGCAATAATAGATTTGAGGATATGATGACCTGCATTTATGATGCCTGGTCTGAAGCAATAAAAAGTGGAAGCCATGAGAATATACGACTTTTGTGTGAACCCATATATCAGGCAGGTATGTTTGATGAATATATACATGTGGATGCCGATTCCGATAAGGTGGAAAAGGTTGTGCGTTCTATCAAAAATGGTATTTCAGATGAGGCATATATGTATGTTTTTTATGCAACCTTATATTCAGGTGAGGATGTATTGCAAACAATATACAATTTCCTCAGAATAGGATTTAAGCTTGGTTCCGGGGTATGCTCCATGTATGCCAATCCATATGTTATGAGAATTGTTGAGATTAAAAGGCGTGTAGGTAATGAAAGTCACTTTTTTCGTGAGTTTGCAAGATTCACCTCCGTTAATAATAAGGCATACGTTTGTCATATTGAACCCAAAAACAATATCGTAATGCTTGTAGGGGCACATTTCGCAGACAGGATGCCATCGGAGAATTGGATTATTGTAGATGACTGTCGTCATATGGCAGTAGTGCATCCAATGGATGAGGAGAATTATCTCAGATATCTTACAAAAGAAGAATATGAGACTCTAAGGAAGGCAGAGGATTACACTGACCAATATACCGATATGTGGAAAACTTTTTTTAGGACAATAAGTATAAAGGAACGTGAAAATCCCATATGCCAGAGAAACATGTTTCCGAAGTGGATGAGGAAGCATGCAGTGGAATTTAACGAATAACGGTAAAAAGGAGCCCGGATATAGTACCAATATTCGGACTCCTGTAAATGAATAGTTATGGAATTATAATATTTGATTACTTTGTAAGCTCTGCAACTACCTGGTTAATAACCTTTCCATCAGCCTTGCCCTTTAATTCAGCCATTACTGCTTTCATAATCTGTCCCTTGTTCCCGGTGGCAAGGACATCACTGAATTTTTCCTGTAAAATATTTGAAACCTCTTCAGCGGTTAACATTTTGGGAGCAAATTCCTCCATGATTTCATAGCGTTTTTGATATTCCTCCAAAAGCTCAGTTCTGTCAGGAGGACATGTATCTATCTGCTCCTTAACGGATTTTAGTTCCTTCAGTATTGCTTCGTTGGCCATATCATCAGGAATGTCATCCCTGCATCCACTGTCGATACCCTTTTTCTTTACGGCAGATACCAACGCTGCAATGGAGTCCTTTCTGAACTTATCTCTGGATTTCATGGCTGCAATCATAGCATCCTGCAATTCTTTCAATTTCATGAGTATACCTCCTAAAAAATCATATTGTTCTACTAATAATTCTTCCCATTATTATACTCTTTCAGGAGTATTATGAAAAGAATAAAATTGAATGTAATAAGCAATATAATAAAAAATACCGGTCAAGTTCATGGGGTTTACAAAAGAGGTGACTTAAGATAAGATTAAAGGCAGATGTATTACGAAGCGCTTACAGAGGCTTTGACAGTTATTAAGGAGAATAAAAATGGAATCAAGATATGTAATAAATAATACATTTGAACTGCGCAGTATAAAACCTGATGAGGCTGAGGAAGCAATTCTGGTAGAACAGACCTGCTTTCCACCCCATGAGGTATGCTCACCGGATAATATGAGAGAAAGAATAAGTCTGGCTCCCGATTTATTTCTGGTGGCAATAGATGTCAAATCGGGAAAGATGGCCGGAACACTAAACGGTCTTTCCACAGGGGAGAAGATATTCAGGGATGAATTCTTTGTTGAAGCCGGTCTGTATGATTCGGAGGGTGAAAATGTTATGCTGCTTGGCCTTGATGTATTGCCTGAGTACAGAAGAATGGGGCTTGCCAATGCCCTGGTACATGAGTATATTCAAAGAGAAAAAAAGAACGGAAGAAAAAAACTTATATTAACCTGTCTGGAGGAAAAAATTAAAATGTACAGGAAAATGGGCTTTACGGATCTTGGACCGGCAAATTCCACCTGGGGTGGAGAGCAGTGGCATGAAATGGTGTATACTATATAAATTAATATAAAAAATCATAGATTTTTGTTCAAAATCACCTTTGAAATCCTTTCGGAAAAAATGTAAAATAATGCCATGTCGTATAGAGAGGATGATGAAAATGTTTGCCCCGGGTGATTATGTTGTAAAATCCTTGCGTGGAGTATGTAAAATAAATAATATCGTCAACATGGAAGCAGTGCCGGGAAAAAGTGTTGTTTATTATGAACTTTATCCGGTAAGAGATGAGAATGCAAAAATATATGTTCCGGTTGACAGGGCCGATGAAAAGATGCGGGAGGTTATGTCAGAAAAAGAAGCAAGGGAGCTTATTGATAGAATTCCCAACATAGATGAATGCTGGATTAACAGTGAGAGAGAACGGGAAAAAAATTACAAGGAGGCTATTGCCAGTAATAATCCGGAAAGGTTAATAGCTATAATTAAGCTGATATATAACAGAAAAAAGGACAGACAGGAGCAGGGAAAAAAAACTACTGCTGTTGACGGAAGATATTTTGAGTCGGCGGAAAATCTTTTGTATACTGAATTGGGTATAATTTTTGATAAGAGCAGGGATGAAATATTTGAGATGATAAAAGAGAGCTGTAATAAGTAGTTTACGGCGAAAATAGGAAAGTGTTAAGTGGGCTGTTTATGGACAGCTCACTTTTTTTGCTATATATCAGTAAGATTTAGTAATATATTTAATTTCATTATGGAGTACAGATAAAAAGTGTGATAAAATGGATATAATTAATTATGATATGAAAAAGACGTGAGAACAAAGGAGTAAATTACTGTTATGGAAGTAACCCTGATATTGTCTATTCTATGTGGGGTGGCACTTTTTCTTTTTGGAATGTCACTTATGGGGGATGGATTAAAAAAAGTCGCTGGCAATAAGCTGGAGTTAATTTTGTATAAGCTTACAAGCAATCCGATAAAAGGAGTATTGCTGGGAGCGGGAGTTACGGCCATAATTCAGTCATCCTCGGCTACTTCGGTTATGGTTGTGGGTTTTGTAAATTCAGGTATGATGAAAATATCCCAGGCTATAGGAATTATAATGGGAGCCAATATAGGAACCAGTATTACCGGCTGGATATTATGCCTTTCCTATGTGGAAGGCACCGGTGGTATAGCCCAGATACTGTCAGCTGCTACCATTTCAGCCGTAGTGGCTGTTGCAGGTATTGTTATCAAGATGACATCAAAAAAATCGGTTTCAAAATATATTGCGGATATAATGCTGGGATTTGCAATACTTATGATAGGTATGCAGACCATCAGCGGTGCAGTTGCCCCGATAAAGGATAATCCTAAATTTTCCGGTATATTTACTATGTTTAGCAATCCTGTTGCGGGAATCCTGATGGGTATTCTGGTTACGGCGATTTTGCAAAGTGCATCTGCAGCGGTTGGTATTTTACAAGCACTTTCAACAACAGGAGGTATAACCTTTGCATCCACACTCCCTATCATAATGGGTATAGGTGTGGGAGCAGCCTGCCCGGTGCTTTTGTCATCGGTCGGCTCAAGCAAAAACGGAAAAAGAACCGCATTGGTATATTTGCTGAATGATTTGTTTGGAATGATAATATGGTCTGTGGTATTCTATTCCCTTAATGCCATAGTTCATTTTAATTTTCTTGATATGCCTATGAGCTCGGTTAAGATTGCCCTTGTCAATACTGTATTCAGGGTTGCAACTACTATTGTCCTCTTGCCATGCATCAGACAAATTGAAAAACTTGTATGTTTTATTATAAAAGACAGTCCTGAGGATGTGGCAGACAGCAGGGATTTTGATTTGCTGGAGGCAAGGTTTCTGGCATATCCCGATATTGCCATAAGCCAGAGCCAGGCTGCCATGAACGGAATGATTACCAAGGCAGCAAAAAATATATCAAGAGCCTTTGACATCCTTGAGGATTATTCTGAGGATGTTTACAATACAATACAGGACAAAGAGAATCTTATTGATAAATATGAGGATAAGCTGGGAACCTATCTGATGCAGCTTACAGGAAAGGAAATGAATTCCCAGCAGACAAAACAGGTATCTAAAATGCTTCATACCATAAGCGATATTGAAAGACTGGGAGATCATGCCGTAAATATATCCAAGGTGGCAAGAGAACTTTATGAAAAGAAGAAGACCTTTTCTGAGGAAGCAGAATATGAGCTGACGGTACTTAAAAAATCTGTTAAGGAGATAATAACTATTACGGCAGAGGCCTTTGAAAAGGATAATCTTAATACTGCTACTAAGGTTGAACCTCTTCGTGAACTTATAAGCATATTATGTGATGAACTGAAAATGCGTCACATTGAAAGATTACAAGCTGGAATATGTGACATAAAAAAGGGTTTCGCATTTAATGATCTTCTTAATAATCTTGAACGTATTGCAGACCATTGCTCTAATGTGGCTGTTGCCATGATTGAGCTTGAGGAGAAAAATTTTGATACTCATGAATATCTGAAAATATTACGTAAGGATAAAAACGATGATTATAAATCAGTGTTTGATGAGTATGCCATAAAATTTGATATAAATGGATTTGAAGGTGCAAAACAGTAAGAGGAGATGAAATATGTATCTGGTATTTGATGTAGGTGCTACTACAATTAAGTATGCCCTAATGTCATTGGAGGGTGACATTTTAGAAAAGGGGAAGGTCCGCACTCCCGTGGAAAGGGGAGAAGGAGTAGAAGATTTTGTCTCTGCTCTTGCAAAAGTGTATGAAAAGTATAAGGGAGATGTTGAGGGAATTGCCATTGGCATTCCGGGACAGATAGATGTAGACAAGGGAATAGTATATAACGGAGGCGGAATCCGGTACATGGACGGAGTGCACCTTGTAGATATTATGAAAGAACGGTGTGACGGAAAACCGGTATCTGTGGAAAATGATGGAAAATGTGCTGCCCTTGCCGAGGTTTGGAAGGGTAATGCGAAGGATGTAAACGATGCCTGTGTACTGGTATTCGGTACAGGTATAGGAGGAGCTCTGATTAAAGACAAAAAGATTATACATGGAAAGCATTTACTTGCAGGAGAGGTTTCTTACATATTTGAAGATATGACAAGAAAGGATATGTATAATCTTCCGGAAGGTGAGGCTCTGATGGAAAAAATGGAAAATATGGAGGTGGTGGAAAAACTTCCGTATACCTGGGCTACAAAACGCTCAACCCTTAATATATGTCACTGGGCTGCAAAGAAGAAGGGATTACCGGACAGTGATGTAACAGGAGAAAAACTTTATCAGTGGGCAAAGGAAGGAGATTCCCAGGTTATTGAAATTCTTGAGGAAGCATATTTTAGTATTGCAAAGCAATGCCTTAATATATATGTGCTGTTTGACCCTGAAATAATTCTGATTGGGGGCGGAATCAGCGCTGAGCCGGAATTTGTCAAAGGAATTCACAGATATGTAAACAGGCTCAAAAAATTATCAAGTGTATTTTCAGACATAAAGATAGATTGCTGCAGGTTTTACAACGATTCCAATCTTTTAGGAGCCTTATACAATTTTAAACAACTTTATACATAATTTTTCAGGAGGAATTATAAATGGGTTTAAAAAATGATTTTTTATGGGGGGGAGCAGTTGCTGCCCATCAGATAGAAGGCGGATGGCAGGAGGGTGGTAAAGGCATCAGCATAGCAGATGTAATGACCGCAGGTGATAATGTGACCAAGACTCCAAGAAGAATAACAGACGGAGTAATACCGGGTGAGAACTATCCTAATCACGAGGCATCGGATTTTTATCATCACTATAAGGAAGATATTGCCTTATTGGCAGAAATGGGGTTTAAATGCTTTAGAACCTCTATTGCATGGACAAGAATATATCCACATTGTGACGAATCAGAACCCAATGAGGATGGTCTAAGGTTTTATGATGACCTGTTTGATGAATGCCATAAATATGGCATAGAACCAGTTGTCACTCTTTCTCATTTTGAAATGCCTTTTTATATGGCAAAGGAATATGGGGGCTTCCGTAACCGTAAATGTATAGATTTCTTTGTAAAGTTTGCGGTAACATGCTTTGAAAGATATAAGAATAAAGTAAAGTATTGGATGACCTTTAACGAGATAAATAATCAGGCGAATCCAATATACCATCATCTTGCCCAGGAAGGAGGAATACTTCCATGGCAGTGTCAGGGAGAAAATCCGGAATATATTATGTATCAGTCAGCCCACTATGAGCTGGTTGCCAGTGCCCTGGCTGTTAAGAAAGGGCATGAAATTAATCCTGACTTCAAAATCGGCTGCATGATAGCTATGTGCCCTATATATCCGGCAACCTGCAAGCCGGAGGATATGATGGCAGCGACAAGGTTTATGCAGCAAAAGTACTGGTATACGGATGTACATGTCAAGGGAAAATACCCGGGCTGGCTCGCAAAAAAGTTCGGAAGAAAAGGCTGGAAATTTGATATGACCGCTGAGGATATGGATGCTTTAATCAACGGAACAGTGGATTATATCGGCTTTTCCTATTATATGTCCTTTGCTGTTGAATCAAAGCCTGACAACCCGTATTTTGATTACAGGGAATCGGACTATGTGAAAAATCCTTACCTTAAGGCCAGTGACTGGGGATGGCAGATAGATCCTATGGGACTTCGATATTCTCTTAACTGGTTCTCTGACAGATATGATATTCCGCTTATGATTGTGGAAAATGGATTTGGTGCCTATGATAAGGTTTTGGATGACGGAAGCATAGATGACTCTTACAGAATAGAGTATCTTAAGAATCATATAAAGGCTATGATAGATGCAGTGGAATGTGAAGGAATAGACCTTATGGGATATACAATGTGGGCTCCTATTGATATCGTGTCGGCATCCACAGGTGAAATGGATAAGCGTTATGGCTTTATATATGTAGACAAGAATAATGCAGGAGAAGGAACATTAAAGCGCAGCCGTAAGAAATCCTTTTACTGGTATAAAGAGGTTATAGCAACCAACGGAAAATGTCTGGAACGGAGCAATGACTGAGGATACAGATAAAAGAGAAAGACATTGATGTTAAAAAAGGAATGTGTATTTACCTGGAAGTGTGCCGGAAAGAAATGTAGAGAATCAGAAAATATATAAAAGAAAAGGATACTGTTATGAGAGAGTTTTTATTGAAAGCAGGCTTTGTGCTTGCAATTATAGGAGTAATTTTGTGCATTTTTGGGAGAGCGGAAATAATAAGTCTTTTTAAAGAGCCTGTAGATATTTTTCAGGATGGTCTTGACAGTGCCGGAGACATAAAAACCGGACTGCCTATAGATACAGATATATCCATACTTGTAGATAATTTCGGAAATGAAGAAATAACAGAGAGTAATTCCGGCTCAAAAAGGGAATATGCATATTATATTTTGCCGGTTTTTGTAGGAAATTATGATACATATTATGTGGCAATAAAGACATCCGTAAATGGACCGGATTACAAAAAATATCAGGAAATAACAGAGGAAACTCTTGCATATCTGTATGGTGAAAGTGATACCTATGGAAGCACATTTATACATACTACAGGAATAATAAGAAAGCTTGATAAAGAAAAATATGAGTATTTAAGGGAATGGTTTGAACAATCAGGCTATTTTGCCAATGAATCTGACATAGATAAATATGTTCTCCCATATATTCTTGACAATGAGTCGGCAGCGACCAGGATTTCTATTGGAATTGCAGCCCTGTCTCTTCTTGGAGGAGGTCTTATATTAACCGTAATAAGTCTTCTGGCAGGGAGAAAGTATGCGGCAAGGCTTAAAGAACTGAAAAAGAGTGAAGGTAGAATAATTACAATTAACGGACTGCCGTTTTCAATTGCATCTATGGGAGATGTAGACAGGCTTATATGGTCCGGTAAAAATGAAAAAGCAATGAAAACTCTTATTTCCCAGTATAGGGCCACTCCGGGGGAGGCACAGGAGATTATAAGTAACTGGACCCGGTATACCGGAATGTACTAATAAGATATACTTACTGACCATAAGACAAAATAATAAACTGGCAATGCTTAAGGCTTCCGTCAATCGGCAAATTTTCAAAAGAAATTGTTTTGTTGATTGATGGGAGCATTTTTAATTATATTTCATGGGAAATCTCTTAATCCTGCCTTATCCTATTGGAATACATACCCAGAAACAAAAACTGAATATAAAAAATAAACCATTTTTGAATATTTAGACAAGGTCAGTATGCTGATATAATTCCATCTATACTTACATAGAAGGAGGATATTCATATGGAAAATCGTTATGAGCTTAACAAGGAGCTGGCGCAGATGCTAAAGGGAGGTGTAATAATGGATGTTACTACTCCTGAACAGGCAAAAATTGCTGAAAAGGCAGGGGCCTGTGCTGTAATGGCACTTGAAAAAATACCCGCAGATATACGGGCAGCAGGTGGAGTTGCCAGAATGAGCGACCCTAAGATGATAAAGGAAATCCAGCAGGCTGTGACTATTCCTGTAATGGCAAAATGCAGAATAGGTCATGAAGCAGAAGCCAGAATATTAGAGGCAATAGAAATCGATTATATAGATGAAAGCGAGGTGCTTTCACCTGCTGATGATGTATATCATATAAATAAAAGCAAATTTCAGGTTCCGTTTGTATGTGGGGCGAAGGATTTGTCTGAGGCCTTGAGACGAGTAGCTGAAGGTGCCTCCATGATTAGAACAAAAGGGGAACCGGGAACAGGCGATGTGGTTCAGGCTGTGAGACATATGAGAAAGATGAACAGCCAGATAAGACGACTTGTTTCCATGGATGAGGATGAGCTTTTTGAAGAGGCTAAGCAGCTTCAGGTACCATATGACCTCGTTAAATATGTGCATGAAAATGGCAGGCTTCCGGTGGTGAATTTTGCTGCAGGTGGAGTTGCTACTCCTGCGGATGCTGCATTTATGATGGAATTGGGAGCTGAGGGTGTATTTGTAGGCTCCGGTATATTTAAGTCGGGAAATCCGGAAAAAAGAGCTGAGGCCATCGTAAAGGCAGTGACAAACTATAAGGATTACAAAATGCTTGCAGCACTATCGGAGGATTTGGGAGAAGCAATGGTAGGAATAAATGAAGACGAAATTGCACTTCTTATGGCAGAAAGAGGGAAGTAAGGATGAGTAAAAAAATAGGTGTCCTGGCTTTGCAGGGAGCATTTATTGAGCACGAAAAGATGCTTAACTGGCTGGGAGCAGAATGTATTGAATTGAGACAGGAGAAGGATTTGCATAAGGAGTATCAGGCGATTATTCTTCCCGGAGGGGAAAGCACGGTACAGACAAAGCTTTTACAGGAGCTTTCTATGTATCAACTGCTTAAGGAACAGATCGATAATGGTATGCCCGTAATGGGAACCTGTGCAGGAATGATACTTTTGGTAAACACCTTAAAGTGCTTTCCCGGGGAAGTAAAACGCAATGCCTACGGAAGACAGCTTGGAAGCTTTAAAACCTCAGGATATATTGATAAAATCGGAAGGGTTCCCATGACCTTTATCAGAGCACCATATATGCCCCGGGTAGGTGAGAACGTAGAAATTCTTGCAAGGGTTGATGGAAGGATTGTGGCAGCTGAATATAAAAATCAGCTGGCTTTGGCCTTTCATCCTGAGGTGACGGAAGATACAGGGATACATAAGTATTTCCTTGAAAAGATTAAATAGTATTTTAAAAAGCAGATCAGCCGGGAATAAAATAAGAGACATAATGGAAGAATAATATAAAAAAACCGGGAGGTGTCAGCTTTGTGTACAGCGGTATCTTATAAAACCCAGGACCATTATTTTGGGAGAAATATGGATTATGAATACTCTTATGAAGAAAGGATTACCATAACGCCCAGAAATTACGAATTCAGATTCAGAAAAGCAGGGACATTAAAAAAGCATTATGCTATGATTGGCACAGCATATGTGGTTTCGGGGTATCCTTTGTATTATGAAGGAGTAAATGAGAAGGGTCTTGCCATGGCAGGACTTAATTTCCCCGGGAATGCTGTTTATTATGAAGCAATTCCCGGAAAAGATAATATTGCTCCCTTTGAATTCATCCCATGGGTGCTGTCACAATGCGACGATATTAAGGACACAAAGGAGCTTCTTGAAAAGATTAACCTTGTTAATATTTCATTTAGCAGGGAGCTTCCCTTGTCCCCTCTCCACTGGATAATAAGTGACAGCAATACTTCCATTGTTGTGGAAACAACGGAAGACGGAATGAAGATATACGATAACGCTACAGGTGTGCTGACTAATAATCCCCCATTCCCATATCATATGTATAACCTGACAAATTATATGGGCCTTACAAGGAATACACCTGAAGCTTCGTTTTCCGGAAAGCTTGAGCTTAGACCCTACAGCAGGGGAATGGGTACAATAGGTCTTCCCGGGGATTTGTCGTCATCAGGAAGATTTGTGAAGGCGGTATTTACAAAGGAAAACTCTGTTTCCGGGTCGGGGGAAATGGAAAGTGTAAGTCAGTTTTTCCACATACTGGAAGCAGTCGGACAGCAACGTGGGCTGGTTAAGCAGGGAGCCGAAGAATATGAGATAACCATATATTCCTGCTGCTGTAACACAAATAAGGGCATATATTATTATAAAACCTATGACAGCCAGGTGATAAGGGGAATCAATATGTACCATGAAAACCTGGATGGACATACCCTTATATCATACCCTATGCTTAATGAGACATATATTGAAATGCAAAATTAAATCCCTACCTGGCATTTCTGATGCTGCCGTAGGTTAGTCTGAATTGCTTTGGGGTTATTCCCCTGTATTTTTTAAATTGCCTGATCATATGACTGCAATCTGCATAACCTGTTTCCTGGCTGATATAGTTTAGGTCAAAGTCGGTAAACACCAGGTAATCCTCTACCTTGAATATACGAAAACGTTCTATATATTCCTTGCATGACATTCCATAGAGCTTCTTAAATTTTTTTGCAAAGCAGGAATAACTTATTCCGCATGTCTCGGCAATACCCTTAACCGATATAGGCTCTTCAATGTGCTGGTCAATATACTCTGTAATATTGTCAATATCATATACATTCTCTTTTTCAAAAATACTGTTTTCTATGGAAAACCCCATAGATTGCCATTTTCTGATTATAAGCATCATAATATTATAAAGGTTTGACTGGATAAGCAGGTCGTAACCATAATTCTTTTCATTCAATTCCGTTACACAGTCCAGAAATAGTTTTTTACAATTATGGGAAACAGAAAAATCCGGGTCAAAGTATACAGGCATTTTCTTTTCCTGAGCACTTTTAAATAGATTATTTAACTTCGGACTGTAGGATGGTGTGGCATTTAATTTGTTAATATCTACCTTGATTACAACGTAAAAAAGAGGCTCTTTGTCAACTGCATAAATGGCATGAACTGACTTTGAATGAAAGAAAATAAAACCATCCTTGGGAACATTGTATAGCTGTTCACCGTCATACATTCCGGCTGTGCCCTCAAGAACATAAATCATTTCGGCAAAATAGTGCCAGTGCGGGCGGATTGGAAAGGTGAGTCTGGCTGTATCATATATAAAACACTCATAGGGCTGGTTGAGAATATCACTTGACTCAAAGAGAGCATTATTTTTTTCTTCCCACATGTGGAATACCTCCGTAGCAAATAGATTTGTACAATTTTCTGATAGGTATATTATATCACACAATATGTAAAAGTGATTAAATACTTAAAAAGAAAATAAATAAGTAAATGTTCATTTACCTTGCTTATACGGGATATGTTACAAAATAAATAAAAGGAGGAAAAAATAATGGCAGAAAAAGATCTTGTACAGGATATGACAAAGGGAAACGAGACAAAGCTTTTGCTGAAATTTATGTTGCCTATGCTTTTGGGAAATATTTTTCAGCAGGTATATAATATTGCAGACAGTATAATAGTGGGGAAATTTGTGGGCTCCAATGAACTTGGGGCTATAGGCTGTACGGCATCGATTACTTTCCTGTTTTTTTCAATATGTCAGGGAATCGGCTTTGGTGCTGGTATAATGGTATCCCAGTTCTTTGGTGCGGGGAAATCCAATGAGGTCAGGAAAACACTTACCAATTCCTTTTATATTGTAGTTGGTCTGGGATTTGTACTTAGCGTTATCGGATATATTCTTACTGAGCCGGTGCTTACCCTCTTGGATACACCACAAAAGCAGCTTGAGGATGCAGTGGCATACATGGAAATAGTATGTGCCGGGACAATAGCCGTAGCATTGTATAATTATGCAGCCCAGACTATGAGAGCACTGGGAGATGCAAGGACACCTCTTGTGTTTCTGGTAGTGGCTACAGTAGTGAATATAGTACTGGATTTATTATTTATATTACAATTTGACATGGGAGTAAGAGGTGCTGCCTACGCAACAATAATTGCCCAGGCAATTTCAGCAATAGGATGTATAATATTTGCGATGGCAAAAAATCCATACTTTAGGTTTCAAAAGGAGGATTTTTTACCTGAAAAGGAAATTGTAAATTTGTGCTTCAAAATTGGTATGCCTCTGGCTATGCAGGGCTTTGCCATTGCAATATCCTGCGTGGTTTTGCAAAGATTTGTAAACAGCTTTGATGCAGCTGTGGTAACTGCCTTTACAGTTACAAGCAGGGTGGAGCAGTTTGTACAGCAGCCATACAGCTCCCTGGGAATGGCAGTTTCCACATTTACCGGTCAGAATATGGGTGCCGGAAAGCCGGAAAGGGTCAGAAAAGCATTTTATAAGGCTGTCTGGATTACTGTGGCAATAAGTCTTGCTATGTTTGTAATATGCTATGGTGCGGGTGCCTTTATTGTAAAATGCTTTGTGGATGATTCTGAGGTTGTAGCCATAGGAGTAAACGGACTTAAAATTCTTGGAGCCATGTTTTTTCCGTTAGGAATAATATACGTTACAAGGGGAATATTAAACGGAGCAAATGATACATTTTTCGCCATGATAAACGGAATCATAGAGGTTTGTGGCAGAATCGGATTTTCTATTCTTTTTGTAACCCTTATTCCGCTTGGTATGTGGTCTGTATGGGTTGCAACAGGCTGCACCTGGATAATAACAGGCATAGCGGGAGCAATAAGGTACAAGCAGGGCATATGGGTTGGAAAATGCATAGTAAAGGCTGCATAGCAGGTGAAAAATCTTTACATTTCCTGTGATTTTTCGTACAATTACTATATAGTATTGCTTGTGAATATAATATAAAATAAATACGGAAAATGTACTATATAGGAGGATGTATTTATGGGAAACACACCAACACCACATATAGCAGCACACAAGGAACAGCTTGCAAAGACTGTTCTTATGCCCGGAGACCCTCTAAGGGCAAAATATATAGCCCAGACCTTTCTTACCAATGCGGTCTGTGTCAATTCGGTGAGAAATATGCTTGGCTTTACCGGTGAATATAAGGGAAGGAAGGTATCGGTTTTTGGAGGTGGCATGGGAATGCCATCAGTAGGAATCTATTCCTATGAGCTTTTTAACTTCTATGATGTAGATAGTATTATCAGAATAGGAACTGCGGGAAGTATCAGCAAAAGGGCTGAATTAAGGGATGTTGTCATAGGAATCGGTGCAAGCACCGATTCAGCTTATGCCCATCAATATAATCTTCCTGGAACCTTTTCACCAATTTGTGATTTTGAGCTTGCAATGGCTGCAAGAAAAGCAGGGGAAGATATGGGTATTAAAACTGTGGCAGGAAATATATTGTCATCAGATGTGTTTTACGAGGATGATCAATCAGCCTTTGACAGATGGAAAAAAATGGGCATACTTGCTGTGGAGATGGAGGCAGCGGCACTTTACATGAATGCAGCCAGGGCCGGGAAAAGGGCACTATGTCTTTTGACCATATCAGATGATATTTTTGCGGGAAAATCACTTTCTGTAGAAGACAGACAGACGGGTTTTACGGATATGATGAAAATTGCTTTGGAAATAGCCTAGCTAAGACCGTTGAATGAGGAGGATAATGTGGATAGATATAGAAGAATATTTGCGATTGTAATAGATTCTCTGGGAATTGGTGAGGCTGATGATGCAGAGAAGTATCATGACAAGGGTGCCAACACATTGGGGCATATATCTGAAAAAATGGATGACTTTGCAATTCCCAATCTTCAAAAACTGGGAATTGCAAATCTGTGCAGCTTAAAGCAGATAAAACCTGCTGTGGCACCGGAAGGAAGATATATGATTCTTAAGGAACGCAGCCTTGGCAAGGATACAATGACAGGACATTGGGAAATGATGGGCTTAAAGACTACAAAGCCATTTAAAACCTTTACCGACACAGGTTTTCCCAAGGAACTTATTCTGGAGCTTGAGAAAAGGACAGGACATAAGATAATAGGAAACAAGAGCGCCAGCGGAACCGAAATATTAGATGAGCTGGGCGAGGAGCAGATAAGGGCAGGAGCTCTTATTGTATACACTTCCTCGGATTCTGTATTGCAAATATGTGGCAATGAAGAGACCATGGGACTTGAGGAGCTGTACAGATGCTGTGAAATAGCAAGGGATATAACAATGAAAGAGGAATGGAAGGTAGGAAGGGTTATTGCCAGACCTTATGTGGGAAGAAAAAGAGGTGAATTTGTAAGAACCTTCAACCGCCACGATTATGCTGTAAAGCCTTTTGGAAAAACAGTTCTGAATGCTCTTTTTGACAAGGGGATAAGGGTTGCTTCCGTGGGAAAAATTGCAGACATTTTTGTTAATGAAGGTATATCGGAATCCCACAAATCCAAGTCATCGGTACATGGGATGGAACAGACAATAGATATTGCCGCATCTGAGTTTGAAGGATTCTGCTTTGTAAATCTTGTAGATTTTGATACTCTGTGGGGACACAGACGCAATCCGGTAGGATATGGAGAAGAACTTGAAAGGTTTGATGTGAAGCTGGGAGAACTGCTTGGCATACTGAAAAAGGATGATCTTTTAATAATAACTGCGGATCATGGGAATGACCCCACATATAAGGGTACAGATCACACCAGGGAAAATGTACCATTTATTGCATATTCCCCTTCCATGAATGGAGGGTGTAATCTCGGCGTGGGAAACACCTTCGGAATTATAGGGGCTACTGTTGCACAAAACTTTGGGGCTGATATGCCGGAAGGGACAATTGGAGAATCTATATTAGAAAGGCTGTTATAGGCAATCGGGAGGAAAGCATGGATAAAAATGAGATATTGCACATGGTAGATCATACTCTTCTTGCAGTTGATGCAACATGGAAGGATATAAGAAATATCCTCGATGCTGCCATGAAATACGGTACAGCATCTGCATGTATTCCGGCATCCTATGTAAAGGAGGCTGCAGCTTATGTTTCGGGTAAAATTCCTGTGTGTACGGTTATCGGATTTCCAAATGGATATTCTACAACCGGGATTAAGGCTGCCGAGGCAGAAGATGCCATAGAAAATGGTGCCGGTGAGATAGATATGGTAATTAATATAGGACATATGAAGGATAAAAAATATGACTGTATTTTAAGTGAAATTAAGGAAGTAAAAAAGGTATGTGGAAATCACATTCTCAAGATTATAATCGAAACCTGCCTCCTTAATAAGGAAGAAAAAATCAGAGCCTGTGGGATTGTGACAGAGAGTGGAGCCGATTATATTAAAACATCCACAGGCTTCAGTACAGGGGGAGCTACTCTGGAGGATATAATTCTCATGAAAAAGTATGTAGGCCCTGATGTGAAAATCAAGGCAGCAGGTGGCATAAGTTCCTTTGAGGATGCGGCAAGATTTATTGAGGCAGGAGCCTCAAGACTTGGAACAAGCAGACTTGTTAAGCTGATGGAACAATTCTGATATTAATAATTTACATATTAAGGAAAACTACAGATAAGGGCGTAATTCCTTTCCGAGCTCTTCCTCGATTCGGGTAAGCCTTTTACAGATATCCTGTGCTTTTTCATTGGCATTTGTATATTTGTTAAGATATTGGCTAAGGGATTTCACCCCCATATCACAGCCGTCTGTAATCAGCTCAGCAACAGTTTTATCAGACTTATCAAGCTGAAGCTTCAGATTGGTTTTAAACCAGGACATACCCTTTGCTATGGGATTAGGCTCCTTTTCTTCGCTGTTATATTCTGACAGTAGAGAGTGGATTTCGTTTCCGAGTGCCTTGTGGTGTGTCCTGCTTTTTTCCAGGAGACGGTACAGCTCTGTGGCCTTAACACTGTCAAGAACTTCATCTATGGCAGATACTCCCATTTTTACGCCTGAGTCACATTCCTTTAATAAGTAAATAGTGTCTTTGTTTTCCATATTTCATGCTCCTTTATAAATACCCGGAAATATTCAGGTATAGATTTTACCTTGATTATTCCCGGGTATGAGCATATATATTCAGTTCATATAAACTAAGATGATATATTTTTATTCCATTATCTTTGCTAATGCATTGTCAAGGTCACTGATTATATCATCTACATTTTCGAGGCCAACGGAAAATCTTACCATTCCACCGTTGATTCCCGCTGCAATAAGCTGTTCGTCAGTGAGCTGGCGATGTGTTTCGCTGGCAGGGTGCAATACACAGGTGCGGATGTCTGCTACATGAACCTCATTGGAAGCCAGCTTAAGGGAATCCATGAATTTTGCCGCAGCGGTTCTTCCACCTTTGATAATAAACGAAATAACGCCGCTGCCATTACCCTTAAGATACTTTTTGCAAAGTGCGTAATCAGGACTTGATTCAAGTCCCGGATATAATACACTTTCCACAGCAGGAGAATTCTCAAGATATTTTGCTACTGTTAAAGCATTTTCACAATATTGCTTCATGCGTACAGCCAAAGTTTCAAGACCAAGGTTAAGGAGAAACGCAGAATGGGCAGCAGGATAAACACCAAAATCTCTCATAAGCTGCATTCTTGCTTTGACGATATATGCCATTTTTCCGTAGACTTTTGTATATGATGTGCCGTGATAGGATTCGTCAGGCTCCACAAGCTCAGGGAATTTGCCGTTGGTCCAATCGAATTTTCCGCTGTCTACAATAACACCACCAATCTGTACAGCGTGTCCGTCCATATATTTACTTGTTGAATGAATAACAATGTCGGCACCAAACTCAATAGGCTTACATAGAATTGGAGTTCCGAAGGTATTATCAACGATTAAAGGTACACCCATCTCATGGGCTATATTGGCAAATCTTTCTATATCGAAGACCTTAAGTGCCGGATTGGCAATTGTTTCACCAAATACAAGCTTTGTGTTTTCTTTGAAAGCAGCCTTTATCTCCTCGTCACTTGAGGACGCATCAACATAGATACATTCGATACCCATTTTTTTAAGGGTAAAGGAAAAAAGGTTTATGGTTCCGCCATAAATTTGAGGTACACTTATAAAACTGTCGCCGGCCTTACATATGTTAAGAATTGACAGGAGAGTCGCTGCCTGTCCGGAAGTGGTACACATGGCTCCTACTCCGCCTTCCAAATCAGCTATCTTATTTTCCACGGCCATGACTGTAGGATTGGCGAATCTTGAATAACATAAGCCTTTTGTGGGATCATCAAAAATTGCAGCCACTTCAGCAGCTGAATCATATACATATGTAGTACTTTGAACAATAGGGAGAACACGAGGTTCACCGTTTTTTGGTGTATAACCGGAATGCAGACATTTGGTTTCATCCTTCATTATATAATCCTCCTGATTTGCAATATTAAAATTAAAGCTGTCAAGCTTTCGCATTACTGTAAATTATTATAACCTTATGAATATAAATAAGCAAGCTATCCTTTGTAAGAGGTTTAATGAAGCCGGAGTTCATTTTTTTTAAAATTGCTTTTTGTCCGGAAAAGGAACATATTGTAAATACACTTGATTTTCTGTTATTATGTGCATTGAGGACTGTATTATTGTTTGTTTGCAACATTTTTGATACAGAGGTGAATTGAAAGGTACTTTTATTTGAAATTGGAAAAGAAGGAGAATTATGAGAAAAGTATTAGTAATCGAGGATGATGCCCAGGTGAGGGAGGAACTTAAGGTTCTTCTTGGCAGAAATGGATATGAGGCTGATGTCATAGTGGATTTTAGTAATATATGCGGACAGATCATTGATAAAAATCCGGATATGGTTCTTTTAGATATCAATTTGCCTGACCAGGATGGCATAGGGCTGCTGAAGCAGCTCAGGGAACAGTCGTCGGTTCCGGTAATTATGGTTACAAGCAAAAACACCGAAATGGATGAAGTGTTATGTCTTAGCTTTGGTGCAGATGATTTTGTGGCAAAGCCATACAATCCATCTATCCTGTTGCTGCACATAGAGGCTGTGTTTAAGAGAATCGGGGGCAACGACCGGGAAAATATATACCAGTACGGGAATGTTATACTGGATCCGGGGAGAGGAATTATAAAGGTCGGAGATAATATGGCAGAGCTTACAAAAAATGAGCAGGGAATATTGGTATATCTTATGGAAAATAAGGGACAAATTATTTCCAGGGACAGGCTTATGAATTATTTGTGGGACTCCTGTCAGTTTGTTGATGATAATACTCTTACTGTCAATGTGAACCGTGTAAGAAAAAAACTTCAGGAGTGCGGTGCAGGTGATATTATACAGACAAAGAGAGGACAGGGGTATATTCTGGGATGAAATATTACAATTATATAAAAGAAAAAATGTTGCTTCTGGCAGTGACAGCAGCAGTTCAGATATTTATACTTTTTATGGGAAAGGCATTCGGGATTAATACTCAGTTTTTAGGTGCCACCATATTTCTGAATGTTATGGTTATAATTCTTTATATTAATATAGTATATCTGAACAGGATATCCTTCTACAATAATTTGCAAAACTGCCTTGACAAGCTTGATCAGAAATATCTTATTGCCGAAATGATTAAAAAACCGGACTTTGAAGAGGGAAGAATTCTTTATGATACCTTGTATGAGACAGACAAATCCATGAAGGAGAATATAAATCGCCTTGAAATTTCGATGTCGGAATTTAAGGAATATATGGAAATGTGGATACATGAGATAAAGGCTCCCATAGCTGCCTTGAATTTAATGAACTATAACGGTAATACTGACCTGCAAAAACAAAAAAAGCAGATAGACAGGATAAATTATTATGTGGAACAGATATTATTTTACGCCAGGGGAGATGCGGCTGAAAAAGATTTCCTGATGAAAGCATGCAATCTGGAGAAAATTATAAATAAAGCTGTAATGGATCAAAAGGCATTGCTCATAGGAAACAAAATTACCATAGAGAAGGAAAATGTAGATATAGACATAATTACGGATTCAAAATGGATGGAATATATGCTGTCCCAGATTGTTAATAATTCCATTAAATATGCTGACAGTACCCGGAAATCCTACATAAGATTTACAGCCACAAAATATGAAAATCAAACAATTCTGTCTGTCCGGGACAATGGTATAGGTATATCTTCAGCGGATTTGCCATATGTATTTGATAAAACCTTTACAGGGACAAACGGAAGACAGGGGAATACATCTACAGGAATGGGACTGTATATATGCAGAAAGCTGATTACAAAGCTTGGACATAAAATCTCAGTAAGCTCTGAGGAAGGAAAAGGAACAAGAGTTGATATATCCTTTGGAAACAATGAATTTGTAAAATTAGAATAGTAAATTAGTGTTACAAATTTGTAAGAATAATGTAATGTTAATGAATTTCTAAATTGTACCGGATAGAATATAATCCCTACATAGGTTGCAAATAAATGCAAATATGATGGAGGACAGATTATGGAACAAGTATTGAGATTGGAAAATGTAGAGAAATATTATGGCAACAAAATGAATGTTACCAAGGCTATTGACAATATTTCCTTTACTGTGGAAAAAGGAGAATTTGTTGGTATAATGGGAGCATCAGGCTCAGGAAAAACTACCCTGTTAAATTGTGTTTCAACGGTGGACAAGGTTACGGCGGGACATATTTATGTTGAAAACATCGATATAACAAAGATAAAAGGAAATAAGCTTAATAAGTTCAGAAGAGAGCAGCTTGGATTTATTTTTCAGGATTTTAACCTCCTGGATACGCTGACTGCCTTTGAGAATATTGCATTGCCTCTTTCAATTCAAAATGTAAAAGCAGGAGAAATTCAAGCAAGGGTTATGGAAATGGCAAAGAAGCTGGATATAACCCAGGTAATGCATAAGCATAGCTATGAAATGAGTGGAGGGCAGAAGCAACGTGTAGCTGCAGCCAGGGCATTGATAACCAATCCTAAGCTGGTGCTCGCTGATGAACCTACGGGAGCTTTGGATTCAAAGTCATCAAAGTATCTTTTGAAGAGTATAAAGAGCCTTAATGAAGAACTTGATACAACAATATTGATGGTTACTCATGATGCTTTTACAGCAAGCTATGCAACCAGAGTTATATTCATAAAGGATGGAAAGATATTCAATGAGATTCGACGTGGGGACGATGACAGAAAAACATTTTTTGACAGGATAATAGATGTTGTAACTGTGTTAGGAGGGGATTTGAATGATGCTCTTTAAGCTTGCCCTTCGTAATATAGTTAAAAGCATACGTGACTATGCTGTATATTTTGCAACACTGGTTCTGGGAGTGGCTGTGTTCTATGTGTTTAATTCCATAGATAGTCAGACAGCTATGCTGATTGTAAGTAAGGATCAGAGATTTATAATAGATATGATTACCCAGGCTATGTCTGCTGTAAGTGTATTTGTGTCATTTATTCTGGGATTTCTTGTAATATATGCCAGCGGATTTCTCATGAAAAGGAGAAAAAAAGAATTTGGACTATATCTTGTTCTTGGAATGGGGAAAAGAAAGGTATCAACCATACTTGTTGTGGAGACAATACTGGTAGGATTAATTTCATTGATTTTCGGGCTCTTTATCGGAGTACTGGCTTCCCAGGGAATGAGTGTTTTTGTAGCAAATCTGTTTGAGGCTGATATGAGCCGCTTTGAGTTTACTATATCCTATGCGGCAATTAGAAAAACAATATTATATTTTGCCATTATATTCATTGTGGTTGTAATTCTTCAGACCCTTATTATGAATAGGAACAGACTTATCAACCTTCTTAATGCGGGGAAAAAATCCCAGAAGAATTATGGAAAAAATCCTATTTTGTGCATTATTGTTTTCGTTATCGGAGCTGTTTTGCTGGGAACAGCATATTACAAGGTTACCGCGGGATTATATGAAATAGTAAGGGTAGAGGAGTTTATAACCCAGATCGTAAAGGGAATAATAGGTAATTTTGCCGTATTCTGGGCTATGTCAGGATTATTACTGATTCTGGTAAAAGGAAGAAAACGATTCTATTACCGTGGTCTGAATTGCTTTACCACAAAGGAGCTGGCGGGAAGAATAAACACATCTGTGTTTGCGGGAGGAATAATCAGCCTGATTCTATTCTTTGCCATAAGTATTTTAGCTACAGCCACATCTCTCAAAAATGCTATTGACAGTGTTGTGGAGAGAAAGGTTGTAATGGATGTGGAATTTTCTACAGTGTTTAGTGAAAATGACATTACTAATGCAGATTTAATGCCTGATGTGATTAAGTCTCTGCTCCCGGAAGAGGATATGCTGAAGAATATTACCTGTGAAAAAATGTATTATGATGAAAGTATTAATGGAAAAATATTTTGCACAGGACCCGAAAATGCCAGGTATTTTGATGAGTACACTGTACCGGTAATGCACATTTCTGATTATAACAGGGTTGCCGGGGCATATGGTATTGAGAAGTATGAGCTTGAATCGGGAGAATATATGGTTATAGCCGATTACAGACAGTTCGTGGATGAGTATACCAAGGTTTTAAAAAAAGGACATGAAATAGAAGTAAATGGTGAAATGTTTAAACCCGCATATAGTGAATGCAAAAATGGTTTTATAAGGATGAGTGTTACAGAGGATAATACCGGAATAATACTTCTGCCGGATGATGTCAATCTGGAATTTGCGGACTATGTGGAGGCTTACGCAACTGCAAACTATGCAACTGATGATGAGAAAGAGATAGAAAGGTATGATGATTTCTTTCAGTATGAATTTGAAGAAAAATTTGCACAAAAATGCAATGGCTGGAATTTCATCACAATAAATACTGCCAATAATACCATTAATGGCAGTGTAGGAATAAAGGTACTTTTGATATTTATCGGAATATATATTGGAATTATTTTCCTCATCTCCAGTGGAGCTATTCTATCCCTCAAGGAATTGTCGGAAACTGCTGACAGCAAGGATAAGTATATGATTCTCAGAAGACTTGGGGTGGATGAGAGACAAATCAGACATTCCCTCTTTGCCCAGTGCGGTTTGTTCTTCATGTTTCCTTTGAGTCTTGCCATAATTCATTCTGTATTTGGAATTAAAATGGCGATAATGTTGATGGATGTATTTGGACATGGCGGACTCCTTATGTCGATAATTGCATCGGCAGGGGTGATAATTCTGATATATGGACTGTATTTCTTAATTACCTATCTATGTGGAAGAAAGATAATAAGCGAATAATAAAACTATATCAAAATTAAACTAAAAGAGGCGCCGCACCGGTTTTGTGCGACGACCTCTTTTGGTTTATAGATTATATTGACACATTGTGAAATGAAAAAATGATTAAGCCTTACCGACTGAACCGAAAAGCTCCATCTTTTCCTTAACGGTTGCCTTGATGGCATCTGCACCGGGAGCAAGAAGCTTACGAGGGTCAAAGCCTTTGCCTTCAAGATCCTTTCCTGCTTCGATATACTTTCTTGTAGCTTCCTGGAATGCTAATTGACATTCGGTATTAACATTAATCTTTGATACGCCAAGGGAAATAGCCTTCTTAATCATGTCGGCAGGAATACCTGTACCGCCATGGAGAACAAGAGGCATCTCACCTGTCTTTGCCTGGATAGCATCAAGAGTTTCAAAGCTGAGACCAGCCCAGTTTGCAGGATATTTACCATGTATATTACCGATACCTGCTGCAAGCATATCTACTCCAAGGTCGGCAATAGTCTTACATTCTTCAGGGTCAGCACATTCACCCATGCCTACAACACCATCTTCCTCGCCACCAATTGAGCCAACCTCACATTCGATGGAAAGTCCAAGACCATGTGCTACATTAACAAGCTCTGTTGATTTTGCAAGGTTCTCCTCAAATGGATAATGTGAACCGTCAAACATAATTGAAGTAAAACCGGCTTTGATACATTTGTAGCAGCCTTCGTAGGTTCCGTGATCAAGATGAAGTGCAACGGGAACAGTAATTCCTAACTCCTCATCCATAGCCTTAACCATAGCGGCAACAGTCTTGAAGCCGGTCATGTATTTGCCGGCACCCTCAGATACACCTAAGATAACAGGTGACTGGAGCTCTTGTGCAGTCAAAAGAATTGATTTTGTCCATTCAAGGTTATTGATATTAAACTGACCAACTGCATAATGACCTGCCTTAGCCTTTTTCAACATCTCTGTAGCTGAAACTAACATTTTACGTTCCTCCATTAATTTTATATTTGGGAATAGACTAAGCAGATTCCCATGTATGGTAGGATTATACTATAGAATGGGATAAAAATAAAGGGATTTTCCAAAATGAAAAAGAATAAAAAAGTTCTTGCCAATAAAAGGCCTTTATGATATTATCTTTATCTGTGATATATTTTTTATATTCCTTGCTTCCTATTGATTGGGAGGCCACTAGACCATAAGGAGGTGCAATAACATGAACAAGTATGAATTAGCGTTGGTTGTTAGTGCAAAGATCGATGATGACGCTAGAACAGCAGCTGTTGATAAGGCTAAGGCTATTATCGAAAAGGCAGGCGGTACTGTTACTAACGTTGATGAATGGGGTAAGAAGAGATTAGCTTACGAAATTCAGAAGATGAAGGAAGGTTATTATTACTTCATCCAGTTCGACGCAAACCCAGACAGTCCAGCTCAGATAGAAGCTAATGTTCGTATTATGGAATCTGTTATCAGATATCTTTGTGTCAGACAGGACGCAGAGTAAGATAAGGAGGAATTCCGATGAACAAGGTAATTTTGATGGGTCGTTTGACTCGTGATCCGGAGGTTAGATATTCACAGGGCGCTGAGCCTTTAGCTATAGCCAGGTATACGTTGGCAGTGGACAGACGTGGAAGAAGAGATGCGAATGGCGGTGACCAGAGTGCAGATTTTATCCAGTGTGTTTCATTCGGAAGAACTGCTGAATTTGCTGAGAAGTATCTTAAACAGGGAACCAAGATGCTGATTACCGGCAGAATTCAGACAGGAAGCTATACCAATAAGGATGGCAACAAAGTATATACTACTGAGGTTGTAGTTGAGGAACAGGAATTTGCGGAGAGCAAATCCACAGCATCCGGTAATGGAGGATATCAGTCAGAGGAGAGACCGGTAGCTTCGGCTGCAAGTACCGATGGATTTATGAGTATTCCGGAAGGAATAGAGAACGATTTACCGTTTAAGTAAGATGGAGGTAAATATAATGGCTGTAAATAAGACAGAGAAGATGGATCGTGCAGATGCTCCTATGAAGAGAAGACCTATTCGAAGAAGAAAAAAGGTTTGTGTATTCTGTGCGGATAAGAATTCGGTTATAGACTACAAGGACGTTAATAAGCTCAAGAGATATATATCAGAAAGAGGCAAAATTCTTCCTAGAAGAATCACAGGAAACTGTGCTAAGCATCAGAGAGCTTTAACTGTAGCTATTAAGAGATCAAGACATGTAGCTATTATGCCATATGTAGTTGAGTAATTAAAATGTAAGCTGACGGGAGGATGTTTTACTTTAACGGTGGACATCCTCCCATTTATATACATATAATACTGAAAGGGAGAACAAAATGTACGAGAAAAAAAGCATATTCCCGGTGATTAATATCATCATTTCCTTTTTGATGACAGTATGGGCAGCATGGAAAACCTATAGTGTATTTTATGGCTCGTATAAGCTTGTGACTTATATATTATTTGCATTTTCGTTTGATGTTATAGGTGGTGTACTTGTTTTGCTTTTTGCTCTTAGTATAGGAAAAAGAGATAAGAATCCGGAGCTTAATTATAAACCGCTTATTGGATTTAATATATTTATGCTGGCAGCGTATGGAGTATTTCTTATAGCCTTTCATCTTATCCTGGTGATTAAAATCCTCAAGTTTATGGGGATTATGTAGAAAAATGTCATATATGCTTCTTGTAAAAAAATATATATTGTATTAAAATTATGGTAATTGTGCAATATTGAGGGCTTTAGGCCTTCACCGGCATGATTACTATATTTTTTTAGGCAGAGGTATTTATGGCTCTTAAGCATGTAATGATTAATGATATAATTTCAGAGCATAGTGCACGAATGAATAATCTAAAAAAGTATTACCCCTTTTTCGTGCTAAGTGAAACTACATTTTCCCAATACAAGGAAGGGAAATATAGTTTTCTTGACATGGGATATATTACTATGGCATCTCTTCGTTTCTTTATCAACGAAAATAATTTCCATGAAAAAAATATTACATACGAGGAATATGAAGATTTTTTACTTGAATTGCTCAGAAGAGATTTTAATCTGAAGGAGACTCAGGAGGAAGAAAAACACCTGGCTCTTTTTGTATTTGATAAGCTGAAAAATGATGGCAGGGCATTTGAATTCAGATTTTTCGACCCGGAGAGCCATAGCCATAAGGTGGCGAGAGTAAGACTGATTGACAGCAGGCTGGAGAATGGGCATGTATATTATAGTATTACTCCCGAAGCCATAGAATTTTATCTGGATACAAAAGAAGTTAAGGATGAAAGCAGAATAAATGTAGCCCAGCTTCTTCTTGAAAAAATGATAAGTTCAAATAATTTCAAGGGTGGAATAGATGTGGTAAGAAGAATTAACAGTCAGGTTACCCAGCTTATCCTTGAAAAAGAGAAGGTCCTGAAGCTTTTGGGAATAGATGTATTTGAGGGCGTTAAGGCCTATGAAACTTACATGGCAACAACAGCCGGGTGGTTTTCTGAGGAGCAAAAGCTTTTTGCTAAAAATAAAGCATTGGTGGAAAAGGCTATTGAAAAGGCATCTGGTGAAAACAGTAAAGAAAAAAACTCACTCAGGTCAAAGGCATTGGAGGAGGTAAGTACTCTTGAGACAGAGCTTAAGCGTACTATATACAATCACAGCAGACTTATATCAGAGACTGCGGAGCTTACCAGGGTGTCTGACAATATAATTGCCAGGGCAAAGCTTAAAAAGCTGCGGCCTGTTTTTGATTTTGAGCAATATCTTACAGACATAATGAAAAAAGACAGCCCCGGTCTCATGGAGGAGATAATTATGCCATTGCTTGCTCCAAAGATATACAGGAGCTTTTCCATGAAATCTATCGATAATCTTCTTACTCTTAAGGGAGAGGACAGGACTAAGGGAGAAAGGTTGGAAAAGCAGGTCCTTGATCCGGATTTTATGTATGATGATGAGATACTTGACAAAAGAATGGGCAGCAATTTTGCAAGACTTTTTTATGAACTGCTGGATCAGATAAATAAGTGGGGGAAAATCAGCCTTCAGGAGTTTAATGGCATTCTTGAGATTAAATTCGGAGAAGAGATATTTGCAAACAGGGATTATTATTCTTTTTTGGTACACCTGGCAGGCAAGAGACAGTATTCGGTAAAAGAAATGATTGATAAGCAGGATACTCTTCTGGAAGAAATGGTTGTGCAGAATATGGATTCACAGGAGCTGGAACGATTTGCAAACGTGGAATTTGTAATAGAGTTTGGACATGAGGATATTGAAATTGAATCCTGTATTGCACCTGAAAACAAAGATAAGGAAAGCTTTAAGATTACAAATATGCTGTTTGAAAGGAGATTGGGAAGCTGATGGAGGGAAGAAGCTTAGAAAAGGCGCTTGATATATACGCTGCTCTTATTACAGGAAAGGAAGTTTCCCGCTCTAATCCTGACACGAGAGATATATATGAGGAATATTATTCTAATCAGGGTGTGTATGACATATTGAGCCAGCTTGTAAAAAAATTGAATCTTAATATTTTTGAATATAATGAGGGAATATACCTTACTGCGGGTGAGGGAAACAGGGTATTCGGATATACCAATGACGACATAAAAAAGCAGCTTGGACTCAGACTGAACAAGGAATTATATATGATTTACTTTATAATGTACAACATTTTATTGCTGTTTTACAGAGATTCTGCGGCATATCAGGTCAAGGAATATGTAAAGCAGGAGGATGTAATCAGTCAGGTAAGCACATATTTGTCCTCCATAACCTCGGATATCTCAATTTATTCCATGGATGAAATATCAGAGGAAAGCTTTAAGGCTATAGGTCTTTTGTGGGACGAGCTGCCGGTAGTTACATCTGAGGATAAGGAAAGAAACAGGGCTTCAAGAGCCTCAAGGACCGGATATGTAAAGCTTGCTTTCAACTTTCTTACGGAACAAAAATTATTTATCTCTCTTGAGGACAGATACTACCCTACGGACAGATTTAAGGCAATAGTAGAAAACTATTTTGAAGAATACAAAGGTAAAATATATAAGATATTGGGAGGTGAAGCTGATGCCTAGCATTAACAGAATAAGGGTAAACAATGTAAAATACAATTTTGGCACTCAGTTTTACGATGATTTTACCATGCGCCTGTATGGAAAAAACACTCTTTACGATTTGGCAAACGGTGGGGGAAAGAGTGTGCTTATGCTTCTTTTGCTGCAAAATATGATTCCTAACTGTACCCTGGATGAAAAACAGCCTATAGAAAAGCTTTTCCGTACCGGGAATAACAATACGGTAATTCATTCCCTTGTAGAATGGAAGCTGGATGACGGAGATTCAAAGGAAGGCTACCGGTATATGACAACCGGATTTTGTGCCAGAAAAGCAAAGGATGTTGAAAATGAAGTGGAGACAGGCAGAGAAGTCGCCTCTGTAGAATATTTCAACTATTGTATTTTTTACAGGGAATATAATAAAAATGATATTATTAATCTTCCTCTGGCAAAGGATGGGGAGAGAATATCTTTTCAGGGGCTTAAGAATTATTTGAAGGATCTTGCACATAGAGATATGAGCCTGACTGTAAAGATTTTTGACAGAAAAGGAGAATACCAGAGATTTATAAGCGAATATGGAATTCATGAAAGCCAGTGGGAGATTATAAGGGGAATTAATAAAACTGAAGGCCATGTGAGAACTTATTTTGAAAGTAATTATAAAACTACCAGAAAAGTGGTAGAAGATCTTTTTATTGAGGAAATAATTGAGAAGGCATTTATGGTTAAGACCATGAGGGAGGAGTCGGGAGAGGATTCCATGGCCAAAATGCTTATGGATATAAAGGAACAGCTTACAGCTCTGGCAAAGAAAAAGAAGGATATAGCCTCCTATGATCGCCAGATTGAATTGATTAGTGTGCTGGGGGATAAGGTTGCTTCTTTCATGGAGCTGTATAAGGAGCAAAGTGAATTGACAGGATTAATGGCTGATATCTGTGTTACAGGTGAGCACTATGCCTCCTTAAGTCGGGAAAAGGCGGATTCACTTAAGATTGCCAGTGAAGATAAACGCCTTGAGAAGAATAAGCAGAGAGAAAAAATAGAATGTCTCAAGGTGGAAAGGGATAAAAGAAAATTAGATGAGCAGCGTGAAAATAGTAATGTAATTTTAAAGCGTATAGAGGAATGTAAGGCAAGAGTAGAAGAAATCAGCAAAGAGACAGATTTTAAGGAAAGCGGCAATGAGTATCTTGGATATATGGAAGACATGAAAAAGTACAGACAGTATGAAACTGTGGTTAAAACCCTGCTTTCTGAGTCGAAATTTGATGAAAAGCTGCTATATACATATGTATATAATATTAAAAACAATATGGATGTTGTAATGACCCATATCAGAGGGCAGATAGAAGCTTGTGAAAATTCCATAAGGGAAAAAAGGCTGAAGAATGAATATAATGAAAAAATGCTGCAGGAGGCCTATACTGCCAGGGCTGTGGCAGAGAGCACAAAAAAACAGGCAGACGAGGAAATAGTAAGGCTTAGCGAAAATTTGTCACATATCAGATTATCTATGAATGATATCAGCTTTTCTGATTCTGAAGCACAGCTTTCAAAGGTGAGAAATGCAATGGATATCTGCCGCAAAAAGCTGGAAGAGTGTAGGAATGATATATTAAAAAACAGGGAAATAGAAAATGAACACAGGGTTGAGCTTTCGATTCTTATTTCACAGCTCGATGCCAATGAGAAAAAGCTGCAGGAGCTTAAAGCAGGAGAAAGTGAATATGAAGAAGCCGCCCAAAAGCTGGAAAGCTTGAAAACAGTATATGGGGGAGAAGCTGAAGAGAAGCTTTCCGAAATAATTTCACTAAGAATCAATAATAGTATATTGGAGATAGGGGAGCTTAAAAAAAGCATAGAGGAAAAGAACCAAAAGGTAGAACGTCTGGAAGAGGGAAGAATAGTGGATTTGTCCTATGGAGCAGCCAGAATAATTGATTATATCGAATCAAGGCATGGGATTACTGCTCTTGGAGGAATGGACTATCTTTCAGCACTTCCAAAAGAAAAACAGAACAAAATACTGGCATCAAATCCGGAACTGCCTTATGGTGTTGTTGTTAAAGACTATGAAATTATCCATGATGATCCTAATATTTTTTCGGTGGACACAGGGGATATATCTGTCAATATATACGATATGGATTCTGTTGAGGAAAAAGGTGTGGTCTATGGGGAAAATGTATTTCCCGTACATTCTGCACCTGAATATCTTACAACCGAAGCTACAATACAGATTCTTGTTGACAGGGAAAAGGATGAATGTAACCAGATTAAACAGCACCTTCAGGTTAAGGAGGAAATGCTTAATACATACCGGCAGGACCTGGAATTTGTAATCAGACTGTTCCGGGGGGATATATTGTCTCTGGGAGAGAAACTTGCCGAAGCCCGCAATAAAAAAGAGGAGCTGGAAAAGAGCATAGAGGAAGAAAGAAAAAGCATAAAAAAGTACACTGCCATTATAGATAATAGTGACAGCAGCAAATCAGAATTGGAAAAGGAGCTGGAGGAGCTTATCCAGGATGAAAACAGGCTTTCTACCATAGAAAAGCTTTCAGAGATAATCAGTGGACAGGAGAGTATTTCTGACGCGTCCCGGGAAAATATAATCAGGCTGGATGAAAAGATAAGTGAGCTTACCGATAAAAAAGCAGACGAAGAGGTTATCCTGGCTGATGATGAGGCAAAATTGAAAGGCCTTGAAAGAAAGTTATATGATTTAAACAGCCAATGGGAGAATAATTACAAAAATTATTACGACCCGGATGGGGATTATCAGGTGCTATCTTATACAGAGGATGAATTAAAGGCCAGATTTACAGCTATGCTTCAGGGAAGTGACAGAGATACCAGAATGATTGAAGACAAAAGAGCTATTATGGACACTCTCAGGGAAGCTATGGACAGAGCTGTAAAGACTATTGAAAAGAGAGGAATAAGTCTGGAAAAACTGTCAGATTACCACTACAGGGGATTACTGTTTGAAACTGACGGGGAGGCACTTTTGGCACTGGAAAAGGCAAAGGATAATGCACAGAGCCATCTGAATAATCTGGAGGATGAGTATAAAAAACAGGTATCCGTTATTAACCGTCTGGAAGGAAGTATAGATTATGCGATAAAAAATATCCAGGATGCCTATGGCGGCTATCAGGAAACAAGCAGTAGCCTGTCAGAAATAATTTCCAGCCTGGAGAATGGTGAAGAAATATTGAAAAGGCTTGAAAAAGAAGCATCAGACAGGGATGAGGAATATAGAAAATACCTAAAAGAACAAAGATATATGGAGGATCTGTATAAGGATGTAAAAAGGATAGTTGATACCAACAATATAAGCCTTAAACAGGCATCTCTTATAATGGACGACAGAGAAGACTTACGGAATATATTTGAAGACAAGCTTTTAAGGTTTGACAGGAATAATAAAAAGCTTGAAAAGGCAAAAAATGAGCTTCTTAAGTTTAAGGGGAATACATCTTCGGCATTGGATCAGATGGAGGTATACGAGCTGGCAGGAACAATAAGAAACGATGTACCGGTGCCGGAGGATTATTCACAGGCAGAGGAATTGCTTAAAAACCTGAAGCAAATACAGGAATATATTGTTCTGGAAAAAAGCAGAATCGCAAAAAGTCTGGGGGATATGGAAACTCTCAAGGAAAACTTTGAGGAGCAATGCCTGCAAAGATGCCTTGATGTGAAAACTGAGCTGGACAAACTGCCAAAGCTTTCAAGAATCGTATCTGAGGGTGAGGTTATCCAGGTGGTTGGGCTTAATGTGCCATATATCAAGGAGGACTTTCAAAAACAGAGAATGTCCCAGTATATTGACCGGATAGTAGCACAGGCCGACGACTACGAAAATAGCAGGGAACGAATAAAGTTTATTCGTAACAGCCTGACATTAAAGAAGCTTTTTGGTGTGATAGTTACAGATATGAATGCAATAAAGCTAAGCCTTTACAAAAGAGAAAGAATAAAGGAACAAAGCAGATATTTAAGATATGAGGAGGCAGTAGGAAGCACAGGACAGTCCCAGGGTATATATATACAGTTCCTTGTATCTGTTATAAATTATATTGCAGGAATGTACAATTCAGGCAATGAGGATATTAGGACCAAAACTATATTTATTGATAATCCTTTCGGTGCTGCCAAGGATGTATATATATGGGAACCTATATTTGCACTTCTTAAGGCTAATAATGTTCAGCTGATTGTACCGGCAAGGGGAGCAACCCCGGCGATAACAGGGAGATTTGATGTCAATTATATTTTAGGACAGCAGATGTCAGGCGGTAAACAGCTTACTGTGGTTACCGACTTTACAAGCTCTGTTGACCAGGATGAGCTGGAGTATAAGGATCTGGAATATGACCAGGTCAGCTTTGATTTTATATAGAGGTGAGGTAAAAAAATGCATTATAAAGAAGTAAAGGCTATTTTATCTCCTCAAAACGGAATGAATATATACAGAGGTTGTACTCATGGATGTATATATTGCGATTCCCGTAGTAAATGTTACAGAATGAATCATGATTTTGAGGATGTGGAGGTAAAGTATAAGGCAGATGAGCTTTTAGAGCATACATTAAAAAGAAAGCGTTCCCGGAGCATGATTTTTACAGGCTCAATGACTGATCCCTATATTCCTCTTGAAAAAGAGCTGCAGCTTACAAGAAGATGTCTCAACCAGATTGAACGTATGGATTTTGGGGTGGTTATTCATACCAAATCTAATCTTATAATGAGGGATATTGATATTCTTGAACGAATAAATAAAAAAACCAAATGCATAGTTGCTATGACTCTTACCACATATGATGAAAATCTTTGCAGGATAATTGAACCCGGTGTATGCACCACCGGGGAAAGGTTTGATGTGCTCATGGAAATGAAAAAAAGGGGGATTCCCACTATAGCATGGCTTACTCCGTTTTTACCATTCATTAATGATACAGAGGAGAATCTTAAAGGACTTATGGATTATTGTATACAGGCCGGAGTATATGGAATAGTGAATTATGGCATCGGACTTACATTGAGGGAAGGCAGCAGGGAGTATTTCTATGAAAAACTTGATGAAAGGTTTCCGGGGATCAGGGAGAAGTACATAAAAGAATACGGAAATGCATATGAGGTAACCAGTAAGGAAAGCCAAAGACTTATGAAAATATTTACCGGGTTATGTGAGAAAAATAATATTGTATACGACAAACAGGAGCTTTTCCGGTACATGAGAGAGTACAAAAATAAGACTATAGGAACCCAGATGTCTTTGTTTGATTTTCTGGGATAGTATGTTATACTGAAACTAATAATGTAAATTATGGAGGCACACAATGGGAAAAAATAACGGAGGAAATATTCAAAAATCATCCAGAAGCAATAATGTAAATACAAAGGGAACAGTAACGACTGCGGGAGATGACGTACATTTAACGGTTTATACCCTGCTGTCTCTGATTGCTGTAGCCGTTGCGGGGATTACTACCGGATTAGCAGGAGCACTTTCAGCCAATCCTGCATTTTATGGCGTTGATACCATTTATGGTAATGGGTACTATAGTACTTATATTCATATGGTTTCCCAGGCATTGTTTGACGGAACTGATGAAGGACCTATCAAGCTATTGTTTATTATTTCTGCAGTTGTCGCAGGACTCGGAGCATTTATTGCTCTTGCAGATATCATATGTGCCATGAATCCTTTGAAAAAACCAAAGACAATTTTTTCATGGATATCTCTTATACTGTCTATAGGAGCTATGGTGCTTTATATAGTCGGATTTGTTAAAGTATATAAGGTCGCTGTGGATACGGATTTCTTTGAGAGAGGATTCAAATTTACAATTATGGTGGGGACAGGTATAGCTCATGTTATAAATGTGATTGCTATGGCAGGTAATATAATAGGAAATTACATTGGGCTGAAAAGATATAATAAAAACGGAAAAGCATATTAAGAAAGGCAGGTATATGTTATGGCATTTTCAGATTTTGTAAAGTCGGTAAAAAATGAAACAGGGGATGCGATTGAGATTACAAAGCTCAAATCAAAAATAAGCAAGGAAAAAACCAATATCAAGGATTGTTATGAAAAGATAGGTGAGCTGGTCTATGAAAAATATAAGGCTCAGGGCTCGGCAGAGGATTCACTTATGGACTGCCTTAGAAAAATTGACAGCTCAAGAGCTGCAATTGACGGATACAATAAAGAAATTTCCAGGATAAAAATGAACTAGAGACAGGGGACATATGAAATGAATTATAACGAATTAAGTCTAAAGATGCATGAGGAAAACCATGGAAAGGTCGAGGTTACTTCAAAGGTAAGCATAAAAAGCAGAGATGATCTCAGCACGGCATATACACCGGGAGTAGCTGAGCCATGCAGAAAAATCAGGGATAATAAGGCAGATGTGTACAAATATACCTGTAAGTCCAATATGGTTGCAGTTATATCGGATGGAACAGCTGTTTTGGGACTGGGAGATATAGGCCCCGAGGCTGCCATACCTGTTATGGAAGGAAAGGCCATTCTTTTCAAGGAATTTGGTGGAGTTGATGCTTTTCCTATATGTCTTGATACAAAGAACGTTGATGAGATTGTTGAAACCGTTAAGCGTATAGCTCCTGTTTTTGGAGGAATAAATCTCGAGGATATATCAGCCCCAAGATGCTTTGAAATTGAAAAAAGACTTAAGGAGGAGCTGGATATTCCGGTATTTCATGACGACCAGCATGGTACAGCCATAGTTGTTTCCGCCGGATTGATTAATGCTCTGAAGCTTGTGAAAAAGCCATTTAGTCAGGCTGATATTGTTATAAATGGTGCCGGTTCAGCCGGAATTTCCATATGCAGACTTTTGTTACAGCTTGGAATTGGAAATGCAGTTCTGGTGGATAAAAATGGTGCACTGTGCCCTGGGGAGGAATGGATGAATCCTGCCCAGAAGGAGATGGCAGAAATTACTAATAAAAACAGGGAAAGGGGATCACTGGCAGATATAATTAGGGGCAAGGATGTATTTATCGGAGTGTCAGCCCCTGATATTGTAAATGCGGATATGGTAGCCTCAATGGCTAAGGATGCCATTGTTTTTGCTATGGCTAATCCTACCCCTGAGATTATGCCTGAGGAGGCAAAGAAGGGCGGCGCCAGGGTCATGGCTACAGGACGTTCGGATTATCCTAACCAGATAAATAATGTTTTAGTATTTCCGGGAATATTCAGAGGGGCACTTGATGCCAGAGCAACAGGAATTACTGAGGAAATGAAGATGGCAGCAGCGAGAGCCATTGCATCAATTATTACAGATGAGGAGCTTAATGAGGAATATATTATTCCGGGAGCTTTTGACGAGAGAGTGGCAAAGGTTGTGGCAAAGGCTGTATCTGATGAAGCCAAAAAGCTTGGTATAACAAAATAGATTATTAAGGAGTAAACGGATGGATAACAAGGTAGCAGACGTCCTTTCTGAGGTAAATAAAGTAATTAAAGGTAAAAATCAGGTCGTAACAAAGGTACTGGCAGCTATAATTGCCGGGGGGCATATACTAATGGAGGATATCCCCGGAGTGGGAAAAACCACACTTGCAACTACCTTCGCCAGAGCCATGTCCTTAGATTATAAAAGAGTGCAATTTACCCCTGATGTCCTGCCCAGCGATATTCTGGGCTTTTCCATGTATAATGCAGGTACAAAGGAATTTGAATACCGGCAGGGTTCGGTTTTTTGTAACCTTTTTCTGGCTGATGAAATAAACAGAACTTCACCAAAGACCCAGTCTGCTCTTTTGGAGGTTATGGAGGAAGGAACTGCAACTGTAGACGGAGTAACCAGAAAGCTTCCGGATCCCTTTATAGTAATTGCAACGGAAAACCCTTATGGCTCGTCAGGTACTCAGATGCTGCCTGAATCACAGTTAGACAGATTTATGGTATGTCTTTCCATGGGATATCCCGCTCATGATGACGCGGTGGAAATACTTAAGGGAAATGCATTAAAACCGGTTAATAATGTGTCACAGATACTATCCTTGGAAGAACTTGTGAATTTAAGAAATATGACCGGAAACCTGTATGTACATGATGCCATATATGATTATGTTGTATCTTTGGTTGAGGCAACCAGAGCTATGGACATATTTTCCATGGGCGCAAGCCCAAGAGGAACAATTGCCCTTCTTAATATGGCTAAAGCTATGGCTGTAATCAATGGCAGAGATTTTGTGACTGCAGAGGATGTTCAGAGTGTCGTAAAAGATACTCTTGGGCACAGAGTAAAACTGAGTGCAAGAGGGAAGGCCCAGGGAATGACCATAGGGCAGGCTCTGAGTATGGTTTTGAATTCTGTTGTGACACCCAGAAATTAGAATTACATAGATATTGTTTAAAATAATTGTATGGAAAATTTGTTTAGAATAACTGGATATATTATTTTGCTTACACTGGATGTGCTGCTGTATTTGTTTTTGCATAGTCATTTTGTATTTATGGTTCTTGTGCTTATGCTGACAGCACCCGTTATTTCTCTTGTATGTACATATATTCTTAAGAAAAAAATCACAGCTAAGGTTATATACTGTGGAGGAAATGTATATGGCAGACAGGGAGACGAGATTTTTTTTAAGATATGTATTAATAATAAAACTCCCTTTCTTTCTCTTGACAGCAGGGTACATATTACGGTAACCAATTCCTTCCTTAAAACAGGAGGAGAACAGATAATTGAGGTTCCCATTCATGCATTTAACGGATATTCATTGGATGTTCCTATAATTTCAAAACTTCCGGGTATTGTTTCCCTGGAAGTAACAAGAATTGATATAAAAGACATTATGGGCTTTCACTTTTTTAAAAGCTATTGCCACGGAAAAAAGGAACTGGTGGTGCTCCCACTGGAGCAGAATGAGGAATATAATGAAGCTCTGGGTCTTGAAACAGGAATGCTGGAGAGCGAAGAGAGTACCAAAAGAGGAAATGATTTTTCGGATGTCCAGGAGATAAGAGAATATATTCCGGGAGACAGACTTATGAGCATTCATTGGAAGCTGTCTGCAAAAAGAGACATACTTATGGTTAAGGACAGAGTAAGCATGTCAGACAAACAGATGGTTATTTTACCGGAGCTTTGTAATTGTGATCTTCTTATCCTGGTCAGGATAATAGTAACAACCTACTCAGTTATATGCAGCCTGGTAAAAGATAAAACAACAGTCAGACTATTATACTGGAGTATGAATAGATTTGAGTACGAGGATACAAGGCTGGACTATATTGAAGATGTAGATGATGCATTTGCAAAAATGTTCTATGAGGATACCTACGGAGAGTATGATCTTGGGGCATCATATATGGCTGATGTACACCCGGAAATGAAAGCGTTTGTTCATGTTTCTGCTGACAGAGGCCGGGTATCTGTCACTGTAAGGGAGAACAGCTAGTGGGAAAAAAGGGAAAAGAAAAGGACACACCGGTTGAACTTTGTTATGGAATAACATTGTCTCCGGCGTTCTTTGAAAGGAAAGAAAACCGTGCATTGACTCTTATGGTAAAAGGATTTATTGTATACCTTTTGTCTATGGGCAGCATAGGCTTTTATCTATCGGCAGTTAATGCCCAATATAATATATTGCTATGTCATTTTGTTATTGGTGCCATGGCTTTTTTGTGTTCTTTTTTGTATTACAGGCTTCTTACGGAAAATCTTGGGTATCTTTTAATTTTTGTTGTCTTTGGTATCCTGGTTTACTATTTCCGAATATATATAAACAGTGGCTTTTATGCATTGGTAAATATGACAGTGGATTTGGCATCACAGTATCTTAATGTGGATATTCAGAGGCTTTATACGGAGCAGATAGAGGACAGGTACGTTACTGTTACATTTACATCCCTTTTTATAGGGATTGTCCTCGACATACTTTTAAATGTGTATATATCCAGACGAATGCAGTATGTTAATGCCCTGCTTGTAGTAATGGGTCTTAACCTTATTCCTCTGTATCTTACAGAGGAACCGGATATGTTATATGCGGCTATGGTAATAGGAGGCATATCGATGGCTTATGTCCTCAAATCGGGAAAACACTATAGCCCCCAGATGAACGTAAAACGTGACGATTTTGTATTTACCCGTAAGGGAAGAAGAAAGTCAAAAAGGAAAAGCATTTCCTATGTATATGATGTAAAGGTTATGCTTCAGGCAGGCTTAAGAGCTGCCCTGGTGGCTTTTTGCATAATACTTGTGGTGAGTGTGGTAAGACCCAAGGAAAGGTTCAATGTAGGATATGGTGGAAACAAATATAAAGAACTTACTATGGCTGGAGTGACAACCCTGCTTGTAGATGGTCTGAGCGGATTTTTTGACCAAAGGGAAAGCCGTGGCGGCGTTTATGGAGGAGAGCTTGGAAATGTATCCTCAATAAGGCTGGATCATGAGACTGACCTTGTTGTAAAATTTACACCATATACATATGACCGGATTTACCTTAAGGGATTTGAGGCTGTGGATTACATTCCTTATTCAAACAGATGGACAAATTCCGGGGATGTGGCAGGTTATACATACACTGAGGCTGATGCCCTTGAAGCTGCCTATGACAATCAGGATGTGGGTACTGCCAGAGGTATAATGGAGATTATTATGGTTGGAGTAAATCCTTCAACCACATATATACCGTACTATTCTAACAGTTGGGAAAAGGAAGAACTAAAGGAAACAGTTATATTTTATCCAAGAGAGGATCAGAATGCCACAATAATAACTGAAGCCGGATATCAGGATGCCCCTTACACTGCCGGAGATTTGTATGTACCTGAGGAAAATAGGGATGCAATAGAAAAATTGTGTAAAAATATAGATCCTGCCCTAACTCAGGAGGAAAAGATTGATGCACTGAAGGATTATTATCAGAATAATATTCCTTATACCATAAGACCGGGAAGGACTCCTAAAAACCAGGATTTTGTGAACTATTTTTTGAATGATAACCAAAAGGGATACTGTGTACATTTTGCAACCGCAGCTGTACTTGCCTTTCGCTATATGGGAATACCGGCCAGATATGTAGAGGGATATGCCATAGATTACAACCAGATAGAGGATGGAACTTTGCTTGAAGGTGATTACCGGGATTATTACAGTGGATATTCTGAGCTTGGGAAAACAGCACCGGTGCAGGTTAATGTTACAGATGCTGATGCCCACGCATGGGTTGAGGTATACATAGCCGGAAAGGGCTGGATACCTGTTGAAGTGACTCCTGCAGGGGAAGCGGAAGAGGTAGAAGATTTCTGGGATATGTTTAATGATGTTATGGAAAATGACAAGGATTCGCAGACAGATAACGCAGCCGGCAATCTGGTTAATTTCAGGGTGTCCGGTAAAGTAATACGGTTTATTGCATATTTCCTTATAGCGGCAGCCTGTTTGTCTGCAGGTATTATAATAACAGTTTACGCAATCGGACAAATTGTAAAATACATAAGATATAGGAAGGCGGGAATAAGTGATCGTCTCATCATCATATATTCTGCTTATTGCAAAAAAAAGAGAAAAAGAGACGACGAATTTGCTAATAAAATGAATTATTCGGCACAGATACAATATCTTGCAGGATTAAACGGCAAAAAAGATGATTGTGACAGGGTAACTGATATATTGGAAAGAGCCGGATTCTCTGATAAAGAGATAAGTACAGATGAATACAATCTGGTAAAAAGCTGGCTTCGGTAATCAAATTATCATTTCCGGCATAAAAATCTTTACTTTGCAAAATACTCATAGTACAATGAACACTATGAAATTTCCAGACAAGGAGTAATTTTATGAAGACCAGCAGAGTGGAAAATGCATCTAGAAATGTGGTTTTCGGAATGATTTTGAAGGGATATCAGGTATTGATGCCCTTTATTATGCGTACAGTTATGCTGTACTATATGGGAAAAGAATATCTTGGACTCAACAGTCTGTTCGGTTCCATACTATGGATACTTAACCTGGCGGAATTGGGTGTAGGATCGGCTATGGTATACAGTATGTATCAGCCTATTATAGACGAAGATACAGAACAAATATGCGCATTGCTAAAACTTTATAGAAAGTATTACAGAATCATCGGACTGGTAATAGGTTTGGCAGGAACAGTGATTACACCCTTTATTCCACATTTAATTAAGGGGGATGTCCCTTCTGATATAAGTATATATGTGGTTTATTGGCTTAATCTTCTCTGTACGGTACTGTCATATTGGCTTTTTGCATACAAAAACAGTCTTATAATGGCACATCAGCGCAATGATGTAATAAGCAAGGTAACCCTTGCCACAAATACCTTTCAGTATTTTGCCCAGTTTGCAATAATAATCTTTATAGGAGATTATTATATATATCTTATTACGGCTATTGTAACCCAGGTTATTACAAATGTGGTTACTGCAGTGTGTGCATCTAAGATGTATCCGGAATATAAGCCTAAGGGTACTATGAAAAAAGAATATTCACAAAAGATAAACCAGAGAATTAAGGATTTGTTTACCATGAAACTTGGGAATGCTATTGTATCCTCGGCAGACTCTATAGTTGTTTCAAGTTACCTCGGTCTTACAATGGTTGCCATATACAATAATTACTTTTATATTCTCACGGCCGTATGGAACATAGGCAGAGTTGTGCTGGCATCCTGTACTGCCGGAATAGGAAATAGTCTTTTGTCGGAATCAAAGGAAAAAAATTATGAGGACATGAAAAAATTTACATTTATAATGGCGTGGATATGTGGATTTTGCAGTGCCTGTCTTTTGTGCCTTTTCAGACCGTTTATGATAATATGGGCAGGGGAAGAACTTACATTGGGATATCCGGCTGTAATAGCATTTGTGCTTTATTTTGCGGTTGAGCAGATAAACCAGATATTTATAACTTACAAGGATGCGGCAGGTATCTGGCATGAAGACAGATTCAGACCACTTATAACTGCCTTTGCCAATCTGATACTCAGTATAATATTTGTACAGTTCTGGGGTATATATGGAGTAGTTTATGCAACAGTTGTTTCGGAAATAGTTATCAGTATGCCATGGATTCTTCATAACATTTTTACAACAATGTTTAAAAGAAGTATGAAGGAGTATGTCCTCCGTATTCTTCTTTATGCCGTAGTAATTGCGATAGTATCCTGCGTTACATTTGGAATAACAGGCTTCATACCTGATTATAATATTCTCTGGCTGCTTGTAAAAGGCATTGCGGCAGCAGTGATAAGCAACGGACTGTTTCTTCTGGCATATTATAGGACCAGAGAGTTTGGACAGGTCAGGGAGATTGTCCTAAGGATTTTGAAACGGGGAAATGCATAGTGAAATGTTAAATGCTAAATAAAAAATAAAAAAGTGCTTGCATTTTAAAAACAGTATGTTATAATACAAATACAATCTCCCCAAAGATTGTATATAAGAATGAGGAAGGCTTGCAGCTTGTCTGTAAGTCTTCCGATTTTTTTACTTAAAAAAACAAAAACTTTTAAGCTGCTGAATAAATGTGAGTGGAACTTATAGAAACAGGAACGGATATTATGTCATACGTTAGATTAGATAAGTATCTGGCAGACGGAGGCTATGGAACCAGAAGCCGGGTGAAGGAAATGCTGAAAAAAAATGTTGTAAGGGTTAATGGCATGCCGGTGGTAAAGGGTGACTACAGAATTGATACAGACAGGGATAAGGTGCTTGTTAATAATAATGAAGTAGTCTATAACAGGTTTGAATACTATATGCTGAATAAACCTCAGGGTGTGGTTTCTGCTACAAAGGATAGTCGGGATAAGACAGTTGTTGATCTTATACGGGAAAACAAGAGAAGGGATTTGTTTCCTGTAGGCAGACTGGATAAGGATACAGAAGGCTTGCTGATTATAACTAATGACGGAAAGCTTGCCAATAATCTTCTTGCCCCGGGTAAGCATGTTGCCAAGAGTTATTATGTAACTGTTCTGGGTGAAATATGTGCCGGACATATAAAGGCATTGGAGGAAGGAATAGACATCGGGGATGATTTAATCACTGCACCGGCTGGATTTGAAGACTTAACCATAAGCTGTACAGATGGCAAAATACAATCATCCGGTGTTATAACTATTACTGAGGGAAGATATCATCAGATAAAAAGGATGTTTATGTCCCTGGGACTTCCGGTTATATATCTCAAAAGAATGTCAATGGGGGCGTTGAAATTAGATGACACTCTCTTGTGTGGAGATTATCGGAAACTCACTCCTGAGGAGATTTCGCTTCTAAAATCAGGAAAATAGAACATATTGAAATGCGAGGCATCAGGCATAATTATTGTACAAAAGCCCGCTGTACAAGGCTTTGTTATATACAGAGCCCGGCTTTTTTGCTGCATCTGGATATGTTACAATGAGCTTATTCACATAAGCTATCGGATCAATGGTAAGTCTTTCTGTAGATTGGTGAATGTCAGTTGTAAGAGAAGAGTCATTCAAAAAAAGCCTGAACAGACTTCCGTCTTCAATTCTGCTTTTCACAGTAGTGGTGTCATAGCTGAGTCTTCCGTTGTCATCTACATTAAGCCCTGCTTCTTCAAGCCCCTGCCTGTGATGCAAAGCAATGACGGATATATCAGTAAACAGGTTTCTGCATCCCAGCTCCGGGGAGGAGTTAGCCTGCCATATGTCGAGGAGAGAATTATAGGCATTTGCAAATTCTTCAATCCGGGAAAGGCAGTCGGCTGTGTCCGGTGTAAGCGTAAGGCTTATTTCGGTAGAACCGGCCTTGTGAAAGTCTAATTCTATGGACTGGTTAATTGAAATGTGGTTTGAGGAGGACGAGAGTAATTCACCGTTAATTCTAAATTGAGAATTAGCAGGAAATGTAGTTACGTTATTAAGTCCAAGAATATCAATCATCTGAGGGTCTCCCTCAAAGGAAAAGAACAATCCGTCCTCTGTGGCAGGGGAACCTGATTCTGTTGAAGCAATCCGAATGGAACATTTGTCCCCTTGGGTAACCAATGAACATTTTAAACCTATGTGGGTATTATTAATGCATTGTTGGATGCGCTGTTCGATATCCAGGTTATTATCTCCCGAAGAAACAGTAAAATTGGTCTTATAGGAACCGGCAATTGTAGCAATGTCAAGATTGTAGGTACCGGGTCTGATACTCAGTCTGTCGGAATATAAATACAAACCGGTATTAATCTGTCCGGTTGCAAGTGAATCAACCTGTACAGTTAATTCATCGGGGAGAGAATCATGGCTGCCCGGCTTTAATGCTCCGGTGACATAGGACTCATCCGAGGATACAATAAGACTTTTTTCATATATTTCACTGTCTCTTTTGGAAAGGCTGTCTGCAATTTCTCTTAGAGTCATGGCAGCCTCCTTTATGCCGATTATCTGGGATTGCTTAGCTTGTGAAAGAGACAGAATATATCTGGGAGATTGCCGGTTGTAGCGTGCCATACTGTTGTAAACGGCTTTAAGCTCGGAGGCCTTGTGGGTTCTGTTTCTTTTTACGGGAATATGGGATGAACCTAGCAGGTTATATATATTTGAATTAACCAGCATAAAAAAACCTCCTTTCAAAATAGTACAAATCTATATAATTATAGCATACATGCCCATGACTATACCATATTTTTGAATAAAAAAATGAAAAAAAGTACATTTTTCTTGACTTTGTGTATTTCATTTGTTATCCTATACCTTGCGATGGAAGAAGGTCTTTTTTTTATGCCTTAAAATCAAAACAGTAAATGGAGGTGGAAGGTTGTGCGTGTTAAAATAACATTGGCATGTCAGGATTGTAAACAGCGTAATTACAATATGACAAAGGATAAGAAAACACATCCGGACAGAATGGAAACAAAGAAATATTGTAGATTCTGTAAGGCGCATACAATGCATAAGGAAACAAAATAATCGGCATGGTTTCAAGGTGACCGTTTTTGTAGTCACCGGAAGGAGTATTTTATATGTCAAAAAAGAATGAGACATCATCTCCTGCATTAAAGAGAAGCTGGCTTCAGGGCTTTAAGAGTGAGTTTGGAAAGATTACCTGGCCAACAAAGCAGTCTTTAGCCAAAAAATCATTTGTAACCATGTTGGCGTCAGTTATATTGGGACTGATTATATATGGTGTAGACATATTGATTGAATTCGGTTTGAGTTTTATTATTGGTTAGGCAGGTGAGTATATGTCAGATATGATTCAAAGTGAAGCTACAGCTATGGAGAGCCAGCCGGCAGGGAAAATAGCCGGAGATGGTGAAGCCAGATGGTATGTAGCCCATACCTACTCAGGATATGAGAACAAGGTTAAGAATGATATCGAAAAAACTATCGAAAACAGAAAGCTCCACGACCAGATTCTTGAGGTTGCGGTACCTGTGCAGGATGTTGTAGAGGCAAAGAGCAACGGAACAAAGAAGGTTGTGTCCAAGAAACTGTTTCCTGGATATGTATTGGTTCATATGTATATGAATGATGCCACTTGGTATATCGTTCGTAATACAAGAGGAGTTACTGGGTTTGTAGGTCCGGAATCTAAGCCGGTTCCCCTCACTGAGAGTGAGATGCGCTCTATGGGTATTAAGGGCAAAGAGGTTCATCTTGATGTTGAGGTAGGTGACTACATTAAGGTAGTTACAGGAGCATGGGAAGGAAATAGCGGAGAAATCAAATCTATCAACGAAAGCAAACAGGCTGTAACCATCGATGTTGATATATTTGGCAGACCTACATCAGTAGAGATAGGATTTGCTGATATCCAGAAGATGTAAATTATTTTAAGTGGAAGGGTATCCCCCGTTATACCACAATATTTTTAGGAGGTACGCTATAATGGCGAAGAAAGTAGAAGGATACATTAAATTACAGATACCTGCAGGTAAGGCAACTCCTGCACCACCTGTTGGTCCTGCACTTGGACAGCACGGTGTAAACATTGTACAGTTCACAAAGGAGTTTAATGCAAGAACTGCTGATCAGGGAGATATGATAATTCCTGTAGTAATTACAGTTTATGCTGACAAGAGCTTTAGCTTTGTAACCAAGACTCCACCTGCAGCAGTTCTGCTTAAGAAGGCGTGCGGCCTTAAGTCAGGCTCTGCAGTTCCTAATAAGACAAAGGTTGCAAAGATTTCAAAGGCTAAGCTTCAGGAGATTGCCGAGCTCAAGATGCCGGATTTGAATGCCGCTTCATTGGAGGCTGCTATGAGCATGATAGCCGGTACTGCACGCTCAATGGGAATCCAGGTTGAAGATTAATTATTAAATAGTGGGAGGGTCGCTCCCGATAATACCACAGGAGGTTAATTTTAAATGAAAAAAGGAAAAAGATATACAGAAGCTGCAAAGCTTATTGAAAAAACAAGTTTATATGACTTAGAAGAGGCTGTATCATTAGTTAAAAAGTCAGCCAGCGCAAAATTTGATGAGACTATAGAGGCTCATTTAAGACTTGGTGTTGATGGCCGTCATGCTGACCAGCAGGTCCGTGGAGCAGTTGTTCTTCCACACGGAACAGGTAAGTCTGTTAAGGTTCTCGTATTTGCAAAGGGAGATAAGGTTGATGAGGCTTTAGCTGCCGGTGCAGATTATGCCGGTGGAGATGAGCTTGTACCAAAGATTCAGAATGATGGTTGGTTAGACTTTGACGTCGTTGTTGCTACACCTGATATGATGGGTGTTGTCGGTCGTTTAGGACGTGTACTTGGACCTAAAGGCTTAATGCCAAACCCTAAGGCCGGTACAGTAACAATGGACGTTACAAAAGCAGTTAATGATATTAAGGCTGGTAAGATTGAATACAGACTTGATAAGTCAAATATTATCCATGTGCCAATTGGAAAAGCTTCTTTTACAGAGGAGCAGTTAACAGACAACTTCCAGACTTTAATAGATGCAGTTATCAAGGCAAAGCCTTCAGCTGCTAAGGGACAGTATCTTAAGAGCGTAGTAATCGCTTCAACTATGGGTCCTGGCGTTAAACTTAACACAGCTAAGTACTAATTTGTTCTTGATATAGCAAAAAGAGGGTGCTATGCATTTTTAATGCATAGCACCCTCTTTTTTGCTTCAGCATCAAAAATGTACAGAAAAGGATAGAAGATGATAGAATATCAGATATAATAAAAGAATATGTAACTGAATCTGTAAACAGTTCTTACATATGCAATAAAGCAAGATTATGCCTTGATGGCAATATGAATAAGACAATCCGTATCTGTATTAAAATTGTAATCTGGAAAAAACAGGGTTGATGCAAAAAGATATGAAGATATACTCAAATATCTCTATTGTTATAATAGTATATAATATATAATAAGTCAAGAAAAAATTGCTGATAAAAGAAAAACACATAAATAAAATTCAATATAATAAAACAAATGCCGAAAAAATTAAAGCGCTATATACGGAATATGCATACAGTGACGGACTATGACAGAAAAATATTGCGTAATTATCTCATATAGTGTAAAATATTGGTAATTAGACCTATGTGTTTAAAAAATAAGTTTATGTTAAGGGGGAAATGTATGAAATCAGGAATCAGGAAAATGTTAAGCTGTCTTTTGGCATTAGTTACAGTTTTTGCCATGTGCCCATTATGTCCTAAGGCAACAGAACCACCGCAAACCGGTAAAATAGTAAACATTGATGAGCTTAAGGCGGCTATCGCCAATGCTGAAGACGGGGACATAATTACTCTTCCCGATACCCGGGGCTCGTCACCATACAGGTATGAGATTGGATCCGGTGAGGAGCTTGTAATTGATAAAAGCATTACCATTGATTTAAACGGTAACTATATTTTTATGATTGATAGTGCCAGTACTATAAGAATCAGTGAGAATGTAACGGTTAATATAATTAATGATTTGTACACAAATGGTTATATTCAAATGCCTATGGGTTCTGCCGTGGAGGGAAGAAATGCCTTCGTGGTGGAAAATGGAGCCACCCTTAATATAAGGGGAAATATTACATGCAATGGCACTCTCAAGATAGAAAGTGGGAAGCAGCCGGATGGAAAGGCAGGCAGTATTAATGTATATTCAGGTAGTTATTATTACAAGAATTACACAGATAAGCAATTTGACGTAAATGACGGAACACTTGTGATATATTCGGGAATATTTCAGGATAATCCGGAAAAATATATGGCTTCGGGAACCGAATATATAATCGAGAATGAAAACTATGAGGTACTCCGTCCTATATCCGGAAATTTCAAAAAAATACTTACCGATGGTAAGATAGTTGTAAATGCCATAAAGCCTGTATATGATGCAGCAAATCAGGAAGAAGCTGCAGAGGCAGAGGAAGAAGCAGCAACAATGGTAAATGTGGAACTTGAAAAATACAATGAGTCTGTGGATGAACTTTCGTTTTATGCATATTGTCTGGATTTGGATAATAATAAGTTTCTGGTGGTTTATACAGATTATTCTGAAAAAGATTATATGACCCCTGAAAAGCATATTATTGAGGTTGAATTTAAAGGAAATATAAGCTCTTCTGTACTCTCCCGTGTGGAAAAGTATGCGGCACGCATTCCGGATAATTTTAATTATGGCGGAAAGTCAGTATGTATTAACGATTTGGAGGTAATTAATCTTTTTACTACAGGCTTTGATTCAAATGATCTTGTGTGCATGGCTAACATGGCTAATTATTCAGGAGAATTAAAAAGCATATTTGAAAATACCAATATTCAGCTTCGGGTTCATAATTCCATGGCAGGAGCAACAGATGATTTCACAAAAATGAGTGCCGGCAATGCAACAATAAGTGCTGACGGAACTGTATGCTGTGCATTTCCATGGTTTTTGGCTGTTGCAAAGCAGATTATTTATGTACCTGACCAGGTGGCTTTGGACGAGGATTCTCTTATAGCTGCTGCAAAGGAAAGGATAGACAGCTACCTTGGGGATTCCGGCATAGTCAATATCACTAAAGGAGGTTTATTTGAATCAATAGGTAGTGAGGATTTGCAGAACATGATTATCGGTAATCTTGAGCTTCAGACTAAACCACAATATTATTTCAATTTCGAGATTGACAATAATACTTACAAATTCTTTATTATACCTGACAGCAGTAAAATGGTTACTCCGGAGTGCAAGACAGTGGATATTACAACTGACGTATCTGTTGAGACACAATCTTCAAAGGTTCCTCTTGATGCAAGCATACGCTCAAATTATGTTACGGATAATGAAAAATGCAATTACATAAAGGATACCCTTGGAACAGACAAAATTATTAGTCTTGACATAAAACTTTATTCGGGTTCAAACGATGAATATGTATCAAAACTTGATAACAGCACATTTGATGTGTATGTGCCTCTTGGGGATGAGTTTAAGGATATGGAGCTTTCAGCATACTATATAGATGATGAGGGCAATATAGAAGAACATCCGATAGAGGTTAATAATGGTATTGCCAGCTTTGAAACAAATCATTTTAGTATATATACTATAGCAAAAACAGGTAAAAACATATGCAATATAAACGGCAAAGCCCATAAGCTTACGGCTGTCCCTGCAAAAAGTGCCACAGCCCAAGCCGAGGGAAATAAGGCTTACTGGATATGTGATTGTGGAAAGTGGTTTATGGATGCTGACGGAAAGACAGAAATTACTGATAAGGCATCTGTAATTATTCCTAAGCTTAAGGAAAACGAGAATGATATCAAAGAAGATACAAAGCCAAATACAGAAAACAAGGACAACAAAAATGACAAAGCTCCAAATACAGGAGACGAAATATGGATGCTTTTTGCTTTAATGATGCTTCTTGGCACCGGGCTTATGGTAACAGGAAAGCTTTCAGGAAAAATCAAATAGATTTTACTTAAAAATATAAATACTGTTAAATTCTAAATTGCCAAGGGCTGCACCTTAACCGGTTATGGTTTAGGTAGCAGCCCTTAGCTTATATTTTAGATATTTTTGTATATGATTATTTATTGGGATAATTTGTGCATAATGTATGAATAATCTTGATTTTCTTACTGTAAGATAGTAAAATAGTACTTGATTGAAATAAATTTAGGGGGTACATATAATGGACAAGGAACAAATTACAAAAAAGCTTGAAGAAGTTATACTTGATGTTATGCCGGAAATTGAGAATGTTAATATGAACGTATCCATGGTTAATGAGTATGGCATTAATTCAGTTTCAATAATTAAGATCATAGTAGCTGCCGAAGAGAAATTTGACGTATCATTTTCTGATTATGAGCTGGCTCTGTCAGCATATGATACTTTCGCTGATCTTGCGGCAACAATAGCAGAAAAATTATAATGTATTGGAGGAAAATATAATGGCAGATAAGAAAAAATTACCTTTGGCAAAACCACTTATTACATCATGGCAGTGGCATGCTACATTATTTTCAATTCTTTCTGATGATGAAAATGCAAAAAAGTGGATATATAGCAATTATATCCAACTGCGTTGCTACGATATTGAGGAGAGATGGACCGGAGATACTATTCTTCTTACAGATATGATGCCGGGAAGCAGCTCTTTGAAGCAGTGTCCTTACCTTATGTTCTCTCTTATGACTGAGGCACAGATTAAGAGCTATTGTGGCAATATTATCGATTTTATAATCAAGACAATAGATTTGGGCGGATATGTATATGGTGTATTTGATGAGGCCAAGATTTTATGCAATGCAGAGGTAGATTACAAATTCCCTCATGAATTGTTCATTTATGGATATAACAAGGATAAGGAAGAGTTTTATGTCGGAGATTTTACATTTACAGACAAATATTCACATAACACAGTTTCCTTTGCTGATGTAGAAAGAGGCTATGAGGTTATTACAGAACAGGATGATCATATCTTTAAGGATGATTATAAGGGTGGCAGAGGTCTGTATGTTATTATTAAAAATACAGATACAGCAACATATGAGCTTGATCTGGAGCTTATAAAGGTAAACCTTAGAGAATATCTCAATTCGGTTGATTCTAAGAATCATTTCAGAATGATGAGAAACAGATTTAATGATACAACCTTTGGTATAAAGGTGTATGACAGGGTTCTTGCCCAGGTTGAAAAACAGCTACACAAGGAAGAACCGGATTTTGACATAAGGGCATTACATGTACTTTATGACCATAAGGCACTTATGCTTGACCGATTAAAATATCTCATGAATCACGGATATCTTGTATATAATCAGGATACACTTGATGAGTATAAGACTGTGGTTGATAACATGCTGGCAGCCAGAAATCTTCTTCTTAAGATTTCAATTACAGGAGATATTGAATCCTCTTCAAGATTCAAAAAGTATTTTGATGGAGCGAAGGAAAAGGAAATCAGTATTTTGTTCAATGTTCTGGCAGAGCTTGAAGACAAATAAAGCCTGATTGGAAATATGCTTATGAAAAGGGGTGCACCTTTGCACCCCTTTTCACAATTTAATCTTAAGATTCATATGTGGAGGTCGATTTGGAAAAGGTAAACATAGTATTGAAAAAGGTGGATATTGATTTTTTTGAACAAAATTGGAATCAGCTTTTGCTTAAGGTGTATCCCGCCAGAAGAGAAAAAGTTATGAAGCTTAGGAATAAAAAGGCTGCTGTTATGTCACTTGCAGCCGGAATTGAGATTCAGAAAATAATAACTTCAAAATTTCATGTTCTTCCTGAGGATATAAGAATATTTTACAATGAAAATGGGAAACCGGTCTTTGCCTGTGAGGACGAATTTCATTTTAATCTGTCACATTCGGGAGATATGCTGGCTATTGTATATGGAAATACAGTCTGCGGAATCGATGTAGAAAGGACAGATCAATTTAACTTAAAGATTTCAAAAAGATGCTTTACAAAATCTGAGGATGAATATGTTAACGGTATCTCAAACAAATCAGTCATTGGGAAATCGGAAGGCTTTGGAATTAACAGACGTTTTACAACAATATGGACCATGAAGGAGGCTTATTTAAAATATAAAGGAACGGGGATTTCTGTTCCGTTGAATTCCTTTACGGTAAATCCTTATGAAAAAACAGTAGAGGGAGAAAAGGTAAAGTTTTTTACAAAGGAAGCCGGGGATTATGTATTGTCAGTCTGTGTTGGAAAGTATGTAACAATAATGCATGATTTATCTTGACAAAGAAAAATATATATTGTACAATAACCACTGTTGCAAAGGAATTTGTGATATGCGGTAGTAGCTCAGCTGGATAGAGCACTTGGCTACGGACCAAGGTGTCGGGAGTTCGAATCTTCTCTGCCGCATTTAAGGACATAAAAAAGTACTTGATTTTTTGACTATCCTAATGTATAATATGTCCTTGTGATGGGCTATCGCCAAATGGTAAGGCACTGGACTCTGACTCCAGCATTTCAAGGTTCGAATCCTTGTAGCCCAGCTTTAGCAGTCTCGGTGGGATTGCTTTTTTTTTGCCTTTTATGCACATATTATCATATTTTTTAAGACATAATATTTTTATTTGACAAACTGGCAGAAATGCTATAGAATTTCACATGTTATATACATTTATGGAGGAAATAAAATGAGTAACATAATTTATGTTGTCCCATGGGCAATATGTAATACAGACAGCATATATGTAAAAAAAGTGCCAAGCGACGCTGCTCCTGCACCCGTAGCCGGACAGGTGATAGATGATTGGTGTATAAGGAATGTTGTGCCTAATCCTGACAGGCGAAGCAAGGATGTGTTTGCCATTGTAGATGTTTATAACGGTTACAAGGAAAAAATGAACGAAAAGGGCATGTCCGTATTTTCACTGAACAACTCGGAGAGTAGATTAAAGGAATGTGGTTATACAAAGGCATCTGAAGAGGAAACCCTGTATATAAAGACCAAGGTAATGAAATTGGGAAAAACTGCTAAAAATCAATATAAAGGCTGAAAAAAATACGAGTATATATATTTATATATATACTTTTATTTTTTCGTGGGAAAGCTTAGCAAAAGTACAAAGTGATGGGAAGGATAAGGGGGAAACGTATATGATAGAGATTGGAAAATGGAATAAGCTTAAGGTTATACGCTCTAAGGATTTTGGTATATATCTTGGAGAAGAAAATGCTGCAACAGCGGATACGGTACTTCTTCCGAGAAAACAGATACCTGATGGAGTTAAGGCCGGTTCCGTGCTTGATGTGTTTATATACAAAGACTCAGAGGACAGGCTTATAGCCACCGTGAATAAACCTTATATTACAATCGGAGAAATAAAAAAGCTTAGGGTTAAGAGTGTTCTTCCGATAGGAGCCTTTATGGACTGGGGACTTGAACGTGATATTTTTCTTCCCTTTAAAGAGCAGACCACCAAAGTTAAGGAGGGAGCGGAATATCTGGTAAGAATGTACCTGGATAAAACTCAGAGATTATGTGTATCGATGAAGCTGTATGATTACCTGCTGCCTCTTGAAGGATATACAAAGGGTCAGCATTTTACCGGAACGGTATATGAATATAAAAAAGGCTTTGGAGCATTAGTGGCCATAGATGACAAATATTCAGGATTAATTCATGAAAGTGAGTTATTTAATAAGGTGCACATTGGAGAAACGGTAAAAGGGCGAATAGTGAATATCCGTGAAGATGGAAGGGCTGATCTTGCCCTCAGAGAGCCTATACATGTTCAGATTAATGAAGACAGTGAAATGGTATATGATATAATTAAAAGCTATAGGGGAATTATAAGCTTTAGCGATAAAACAGATAAAGATATTATACAAAAAGAATTCGGATTAAGCAAAAATGCATTTAAGCGTGCTGTTGGAAAGCTTTATAAGGATGGCAGAATAACCATAGACAAAAAAACGGGTGAGATAAGTATATTTGGAGATTAGATGATGTTATATACTATAAAAGGAGGACTATTTTATGAAAACAATTATTAGCACACCAAAGGCACCGGCGGCTATAGGACCTTATTCCCAGGCTGTTGTCACAGGAAATATGATATTTACGTCAGGAATGATTCCTATTATCCCTGAGACAGGACAGCTGGAAACAGGAGATATTAAGGCACAGGCAAGACAGGCGATAAAGAATCTTATAACACTGTTAAAAGAATCAGGCTCTGATGCATCCAAGGTTATTAAAACTACAGTATTTATAAAGAATATGGATGATTTCTCTCTTGTTAACCAGGTATATGGTGAATTCTTTACGGACAATTATCCTGCGCGCTCCTGTGTAGAGGTAGCCAGACTTCCGAAGGATGTTCTTATCGAGATAGAGGCTATAGCGATAAGATAGCAGTCATGAAAAACAGGATTTTTGTTGTTTTGGCAGTTTTGTACATATTGTATAATATGCTGGTTTTTGCTGTTTATGGCTGGGATAAGAGGTGCGCGGCAAGGCATAAAGCAAGAATTTCGGAAAGACGGCTTATAATGCTTGCCTTTTTGGGAGGCGGAGAAGGAGCCTTTCTTGGAATGCAGGTTTTCAGGCATAAGACAAAACATATGAAGTTTCAAATGCTTGTTCCCTTTTTTGCTTCTGCCCAGATATTAATCTGGATATTTGCTTCTATATATTTTATCACCGGATAAAATCTGACATTTTGTATAGCTTTTTTATGCTGTTAGGATAAAATGTGATTTTTTTGTTGCATAATTGTTATGTGGTGGTAAAATATTAATGTATTTATATTTACTGGGAAAGGAAGTATGAAATATGAGTAAAAATATTGATTGGTCAAATCTGGGGTTTGGCTATATTGAAACAGAAAAAAGATTTGTAGCTAATTATAAGGACGGAGCATGGGATGATGGGTGCCTTACCTCGGATTCCATGGTTACAATCAGTGAGTGTGCCGGTGTCCTTCAGTACGCTCAGACCTGCTTTGAGGGGCTCAAGGCATATACAACAGAGGATGGACATGTAGTATGCTTCAGACCGGACCTTAATGCCCAGAGAATGACAGATTCATGTAAAAGATTGGAGATGCCTACATTTCCTGAGGATAGATTTGTAGATGCTGTTGTAAAAACAGTAGAGGCTAATATTGATTATGTACCACCATATGGTTCCGGTGCTACCTTATACATAAGACCTTATATGTTTGGAAGTGATCCTGTTATTGGTGTTAAGCCGGCAGGAGAATATCAGTTCCGTATTTTTGTTACACCTGTAGGACCATATTTCAAGGGTGGTGCAAAGCCTATAGTTATAAGGGTATCGGATTTTGACAGAGCTGCACCACATGGCTCAGGACACATTAAAGCAGGACTTAACTATGCAATGAGTCTTCATGCAATTGTTGATGCACACAATAAGGGCTTTTCTGAAAACCTTTACCTTGATCCTGCAACCCGTACAAAGGTAGAAGAGACCGGAGGTGCAAATTTCATTTTCATTACAAAGGATGGAAAGCTTGTAACTCCAAAGTCGGACAGTATATTGCCATCTATAACAAGAAGGTCATTGATGGTTGTTGCAGAGAAATATCTTGGCATGAAGGTTGAACATAGAGAGGTATTTTTTGATGAATTAAAGGATTTTGCAGAATGTGGTCTGTGTGGAACAGCTGCGGTTATTTCTCCTGTAGGAAAAATCGATGATCACGGCAAGGAAATCTGTTTCCCTAGTGGAATGGAAGAGATGGGTCCTGTTACAAAGAAGCTTTATGACACTCTTACAGGCATTCAGATGGGAAGAATTGAAGCACCTGAAGGATGGATTAAGGTAATAAAATAGATGTACAACTGTATATTGAGCGTAAGTGCGGAATAATATATAAAAAAGGATACTGCCTTTTGGTGCAGCATCCTTTTTTATACGCTAAAACATATATCATAAAAGGCAGACAGCCGGAAAAACCCCATCATACGAATAATAAAAATGTTGTATATACAACAAAAAAGAAATAATTTTATATGACAGGGCCATTTCTGAAATTTTCTGGATTTCATGAACTTCGATGCTTTACTTACACATAATTAAGCAGCGGAGGAATGACAGACAGGAAAGCCATATGTTTTCCTCCGCGGGGAACACCTAAAGGAGGAATGATGAATGGGGAAAAAGGACTCCGCCGAAAAACAGCTGGAGGATTACAACGATGTTTTTTCGGACATTGTAAATTCCTAGGAAAAAGTTGCACTAAAGACCGGATGTTTATCCGGTCTTTTTAACTTGTGATTATATTGCATGAAACAGCGGGGTAATATATTATGTACGGATATGCAGTCAGCTTGACAATGTAAAATTAACATAGTACAGTAAACATATGAATATATACTCATATGTTATTAATAAGAATTGGAGGAAAATATGCATGACTACAGATAAAGGTGGCAGTATTCCTGAGGATGGGGAATTGTATCAGTTGTCAGAGCTGTTTAAGACCTTTGGGGATACTACAAGAATAAAAATATTATATATCCTGTTTAAGTCAAAAATGTGCGTGTGTGATATTGCAGAGGCTCTCGGCATGACCCAGTCAGCTATTTCACACCAGCTCAAGATTTTAAAACAGTCAAAGCTGGTAAAGAATGAAAGAGATGGAAAGCAGATAATATATTCCCTTGATGATGATCACATAGCTAAAATAATAAGTCTTGGATTAGAACATGTAAAAGAATAGGAGAATAGTGGATTATGCAAAGAAGACAGGCTTACAATCCGTTTTTACCACTTAATGAATATATTCCTGATGGGGAACCCCATGTTTTTGGAAACCGGGTATATCTTTATGGCTCCCATGACAGGGAAGGCGGCTACACATTTTGTATGGAGGATTATGTAGTATACTCTGCACCCGTGGATGATCTGACCGATTGGAGAAGAGAAGGCGTTACCTACAGAGCCAGCCAGGATCCGGCATATCCACGTTTGAAATATATGTATGCTCCTGATGTGGTGAGAGGAAATGACGGAAAATATTACTTGTACTACTGTATGGGTGGCGATTACGGGGAAGGTGGATACACAGGTCCGATAAGTGTGGCAAGATGTGACACCCCTGCGGGAAAATATGAATATCTGGGATGCGTATGTAACCCTGACGGAACACCCATGATGAAATATGTATGCTTTGACCCCGCGGTGTTAAACGATAATGGAACTATAAGAATATATTACGGAACCCGGTATGGGTATGAAGAGGAGGATGATTTTCTGACAGACGGTAAAAGGCTTCAGGAAGAAATCTCCATGTACGGCAGAACTAAGGAAGAAATATTGTCATATCAGGATAGTATAAACGGCCCCTCCATGGCTGTTCTTGAGGATGATATGCTTACAGTTAAGGAAGAACCATGCCATATAATTCCATATAGAGTTAAGGGAACGGATTTTGAGGAACATCCGTTTTTTGAAGGCTCATCTATGAGAAAAATAGGGAACAAATACTATTTTATATATTCTTCATGGCTGAACCATGAGCTTTGCTATGCTGTAAGCGATTATCCTGACCGGAACTTTTCCTTTGGAGGAACTATTGTATCTAACGGAGACATAGGATTTAATGGGAGAAAACCGGAGGACAGACTTAACATGACAGGGACAACCCATGGCAGTATAGTGGAAATAAATGGACAGTGGTATGTCTTTTATCACAGGCTGACTCACAAATCTGATTACAGCAGGCAGGCGTGTGCCGAGAAAATCCACATTGATAAGGAGGGGCATATATCACAGGTAGAAGTGACAAGCTGTGGGCTGAATGCCGGTCCTCTCGAAGGGAGAGGAGTATATCCTGCTGTTATAGCCTGTAATATTACAAACGGACATATGCCCCATGGCTCAAACAGTGTATATACTTCTTCGTTCCCCAATGTTACTAATCTTAACGAAGACAGATTTATTGGAGAAATTGGGGATAAAACGATGCTTGGCTACAAGTATTTCGATTTTAGGGATATATCACGGGTTGGTCTTGTAAGCAGAAGGGAACAAACGGAAAATATGCCTGCTTTTTCCGGCCCTGTGCGTATAGATGAAAGATGCCTGAATGAGGAAAAAAACTGTAATTGTGACAACGATAAGGATAAAAGAGTATCGGAGACAAAGCCCGGACATCAGGACTTTTTTGCAATAAAGACTGACCTGTCCGGAAGGGAACTGGGCAGAATTGTAATATGTGATGATGGGAGCGAGCCTATGAAATGGAAAAGCTATAGCACAAATATCCATATCCCTAATGGTATACAACCACTATATCTCATTTATCATGGAGAAAACAGACTACAGCTGCTTGATATATTTTTTGAATAGGGGAGATAAAATATATGAGATTTGTACATATATCTGATGTGCATATTGGTAAATGTTTAGATGAGAATTGTTCCGGAGAAAAAAGCGCTTCAGCAGGAATTTTTGAGGCATTGGTGGAAATTGTAGATTATATTGAGACTAATCCTGTTGATTTTTTGTTTATTACAGGAGATTTGTTTGACCATATTCCCGGTGTAGAGGAAATAAGGCAGGTAGATATGGAGCTTGCCAGATTGCAAAATGTGAATATTATATATATTACCGGCAGTAGTGACTACCTTGACAGGGAGTCACCCCTTTGGCAATACAAATTTGTCTCACGCATGTATCTCATGAATGGAATGAATTTCAACAATTTTGTGTCCGGAGAAAAAAGACCTAAGCGAACCGACTATGCCGGTGCTATAGTTGATTGCATATATTTTCCCGAATATAATCTTGATATATATGGCATATGCCAATTTAACAGAGTTAATCCAAGAAATGAGATAGAACAGGTATATCCTCACAGAACTGACAGAAAAAATATTCTTCTTGCATATGGAGGGACATCTGATTTTTCTCCCTTTGACATTGCTCCTGTCAGGGCTAAAAACTTTGATTATGTAGGTCTTGGACGTAAGCATGAGTTTTGCAAGGATGAGGAGGCTCACCTTTGTTATCCGGGCTCACTTGTACCTCTTTCTGACTCTGAGGAGGGAAAACACGGCTTTATAAAGGGATATATTGATGGCCTTATATGGGATTTTAAGTTTCATTCTATTAAGGGCAGGGAGCATAAAACGATAAATTTAAAGGTTAACAACGAAACAGGTAAGGATACGCTTTTGCCTGATGGGTACAAATCCCGGATTAATGATATTGCTAAGCTGGGAGAAAAAAATAAGAATAATATGCTTGGAAAAAGTATCGTTGGATTAAGTGGTATAAAAAATCCACCGGGAAATGAGCTGGCAGGACAGTATGTGACATTAATACTCCCCAGGCTGGCAGACAATTGTGACAATCTGATTCCGATAAGGGAATTTAACAAAAATCAGGTGAAAAAGGCCCAGATGGATACCTGCGAAGAAATAAGAAGGCAAATTAATGCAATTCAGAAAAACACAGATGAAATTAGTATGAATATTAAGCTTATAGAAAGTGAACTGGCAGTACATCCGGAACGTATAGGAGATATAAATGTTGCCAGACAGGAAATGAGGAATGTGGAATATGATTATAACCTGATAAAATTCAAGGATGATCAGGTGGACAAAATATATAATCTGAAAAAAATCGGATTTATTACGCTTATACTGACACCATTTGTTTTGCTCTTCCTTTACAGGAGCTCTCTGGATGTGCTGGCTACATATTTTAAGGCAAACTGGATGGTATGGTATAATAAGTGGACAAGAAATATTATGATTATAGTGATTGGTATACCTGTATGCAATTTTATATATAATAAGACGAAGAAGCTTAGAAAAAAGATATTTAAATCTGCTATACCTGAGGAGCTTCATGATGAATATGGAAAAAAACTGAAATGTATGAAAAAACAGCTTGATATAATAGATGACAGGGTGAAGTATTACCAGGAGGAACAAAAGCTGCACGCTGCTCTTCTTGAGAAAAGGGAGTGTGCAATTGGCGAGCTGGAAAAGGTTCAATATAAAAAACAGGTAATGGAATCTATTTTAGTTACAATGAAAAATATTGAAAAAAAATAAAAAAGGTGTTGACAATTTCATGATGGGGGTTTATACTCACCCTATCAAAAATAAATTTATTTTAAACCTTTGATCGGGAGTAGTAGCATTTTGGAACATTTTCAGAGAGCCGCAGGTGGTGTGATTGTGGCAATGGGAAGATATGTGAATGGACCTGTGAGGGCAAGCTGAAGTTATAGTAGGTAAGACGTGACTGCACGTTACAGCAGAATATGTATGAAGGTACATAGATGAGAGCATCGTTTATCGATGAATTTAGGTGGCACCGCAGAAGTGATTTATACTCCTGTCCTATATAGTAGGACAGGAGTTTTTTGCGTTTGGAAAAAATTTCCGGCGTAACAAAATAATATTAAGAAAGCGAGGAAAACGTTATGGAAAACAAAAAAATACCTTACAAGATTTATCTTGAAGAACAGGAGATGCCTAAGCAGTGGTATAATGTAAGAGCTGATATGAAGAAAAAACCGGCACCTATTCTTAATCCTGGAACACTGAAGCCTGTGACTGAGGATGAATTGTCTGGTATATTCTGTCGTGAGCTTGCAAAACAAGAATTAGATGATACAACTCCATATTTTGACATACCTGAAGAAATAATTGACTTTTACAAAATGTACAGGCCTGCACCTCTTGTCAGGGCATACTGCCTGGAGAAAAAGCTGGGGACACCTGCACATATTTATTACAAATTCGAGGGAAATAATACATCAGGCAGTCATAAGCTTAACTCAGCCATAGCTCAGGCATATTATGCAAAAAAGCAGGGACTCAGGGGAGTAACTACAGAGACCGGAGCAGGTCAGTGGGGAACTGCACTTTCAATGGCTTGTTCATATTTTGATATGGATTGTCAGGTATATATGGTTAAATGCTCATATGAGCAAAAACCATTCAGAAGGGAAGTAATGAGAACCTACGGAGCAAATGTTACACCGTCTCCATCTATGAATACCGAGGTTGGACGCAGAATTAACAAAGAATTTCCGGGAACAACAGGAAGCCTTGGCTGTGCCATATCAGAAGCCGTTGAGGCAGCGGTATCCCAGGAGGGCTATAGGTATGTATTAGGTTCAGTGCTATCCCAGGTACTTTTACATCAGTCTATAATAGGTCTTGAGACAAAGGCTGCTTTGGACAAATACGGCGTTAAGGCGGATACAATTATTGGCTGTGCAGGTGGCGGTTCAAATCTCGGCGGTCTCATTTCACCTTTTGTAGGACAGATGTTAAGGGGCGAGGCTGATTATAAGATTATTGCTGTTGAGCCTGCATCCTGCCCAAGCCTTACAAGGGGTTCATATAAGTATGATTTTTGTGATACGGGAAAGGTTTGCCCACTGGCTAAGATGTATACTCTCGGAAGCTCATTTATTCCTTCTGCAAATCATGCGGGAGGTCTTAGATATCATGGAATGAGTTCGGTTGTATCTGAGCTTTATGACCAGGGATATATTGAGGCGAGAAGCGTTGAACAGACAGAGGTATTTAAAGCTGCGGAGACCTTTGCAAGGATTGAAGGCATACTTCCTGCTCCTGAAAGCAGCCATGCTATTAAGATTGCTATTGATGAAGCATTAAAGTGTAAGGAAACAGGAGAGGAGAAGAATATAGTATTTGGCCTTACAGGTACAGGATATTTCGATATGGTGGCATATCAGAGATATAACGACGGAGAAATGACAGATACTATTCCGACTGATGCGGATATTGCAGCATCTCTTGCAAAAACTCCTGAAGTCAATCTATAATATAAAAAGTATATCGGTTACCATAAAAAGGTAAAAACGGGCAGCCACAGCTTTGTGACTGTCCGTTTTCTATATACAGCTTATTGCTTACAGTTGCATTTTTTTGTGTCAACACAGGGAGCAGCCTTATCAAAGGCGGGATTGAATGCATAAAAATTCTTTTCATCAAGCTTATCCTGCACGAGACGTATTGCCTCTCCGAAACGTTGGAAATGTACTACTTCCCGGGCACGCAGGAATTTTAAAGGCTCATAAACATCGGGATAATCCTTGGTAATTCGAAGAAGATTATCATAGGTTGAGCGGGCTTTTTGCTCTGCCGCCAGATCTTCAAACAAATCTGTTATTGGATCGCCCTTACTTTGAAATTCACAGGCATTAAATGGAATACCTCCGGCAGCCTGCGGCCACAATCCCAGCGTGTGATCCACATAATATTTGTCAAATCCGGAGGCCTTTATTTCCTCCAGTGACAAATCCTTTGTAAGCTGATAGACAATGGCTCCGATAATTTCGAGATGCCCAAGCTCCTCAGTTCCTATGTCATTCAACGTAGCCATAACCTCTTTGTATGGCATGGAGTATCTTTGGGAAAGATAACGCATTGATGCTGCCAGCTCCCCATCAGGACCACCAAACTGACTGATTATCGCCTGAGCAAGCTTTGCATTGGTTTCCTTAATATTCACAGGACATTGAAGTCTTTTTTCATATACCCACATTAGCTTCTACACTCTCCTTCCCAAGGCCATGGTTTATTTACCCAATCCCAATAATTCTCAGCATTGACATTGTATTTGCTTATTGGACCGTATAATTTTGTGTAATCCCGTATAGCCTCTTTACGCATTGCTTTATAATTTCTATATGCTTCCAGGGCTTCGCCACACTCCGGATGAGTGTTAAGAAACAAGGTTATATCATCCAACATAAATGATATCTGATTAATAAAATTAAATAAATCTTTTTGACACATCGATTTCATTACATTTTCCCCCTTGAGCCGCAGAATATAAGGTTCAAATCAGGGAAAGCTGTACCCTGGCATAGCGCCGTCTCCGGATCATACAATTCTCCCCAGCTTTGCATAGGTACATATCCCATGGCGAGTGGCATGTGTTTCATATGTGGATTAACATCCTTACAATTTTTATCACATGAATTAGAATCAGGCTCCTTTATATTGCAGGAACCGGGCATGGAACTTGATTGGACGTTGCAACCACTTCCACAGCGAACCTGACCTTGACGATTGCTGCCGGTATACTGGCTCATACCTCTTACATATGGATTTCTGCCGTAAGGTTTATAAGATTCCAAAGCTGTTACCTCCTAAAATGTTTAACAAGATGTTTAATTGCTATAATTTTATAGTATGTTAAGGATATAAAACTGTTACAAAAGATAACGGATTAAAAATCAATGAATGAATTTGAATGAAATGCAGGATAATAAAGTATAAGAGGTAAATGTATATGAAACAAAACTTCAAAAACAGTCAAAAAACGTCAAAATGCACAAAACTTTTTCAGAAAAATTGTACATTCTAATGATTGAATATGATTGAATGTGACTGTATAATAGAAACATAATAAATGAATATGAACGACATTGAACTAATATGAAGGGAGAATGCTTTATGATTTACACAGTTACCTTTAATCCCTCTCTGGATTATATTGTATCTGTAAATAATTTTGAGATGGGTATGACCAACAGGACATATGAAGAACTTATATTACCCGGTGGGAAAGGAATAAATGTTTCCATTGTTTTGAATTCCCTGGGTATAAAAAATACGGCACTTGGTTTTACCGCAGGTTTTGTGGGAGAAGAAATAAAAAAGCGCATAAAAGAATTTGGGGTCAATCCATTGTTTATTGATATTGATGAGGGCGTTTCGAGAATTAACCTTAAACTTAAATCGTCTGATGGTACAGAAATTAATGGCATGGGACCGTGTATTCCCGAAAAAAAGGTACATGAGCTTTTTGAAAAACTGGAAGAACTGAAGAAAAACGATGTGCTTATTCTGGCGGGAAGTATACCGTCTTCCATGTCAGAGGATATATATCAGATTATAGCGGAAAGGATGGAAAGAAAAAATGTTACCGTCGTTGTTGATGCCACAAGTAAACTGCTTTTGAACGTATTGCCATACCATCCGTTTCTTATAAAACCAAATCATCATGAGTTGTCAGAAATTTTCGGAGTATCATTAAATGAGAAAAGTGAAATTGCTGAATATGCAAAAAAACTTCAAAAAAAGGGTGCAAAAAATGTGTTGGTTTCAATGGGAAGCAAAGGAGCTGTTCTTGTTGATGAGGTCGGAGATATTTATGAAGCCGGTGCAGCGGAGGGAAAGCTGGTTAATTCTGTAGGAGCAGGTGATTCCATGGTTGCCGGTTTTGTTGCCGGATATTTGCAATGGAAATCTCCAAAAAAGGCATTTGAATTAGGAGTAGCGGCAGGAAGTGCGAGCGCATTTTCGAAAAATCTGGCAACTAAAAAGGAAATAGAAGATGTATTAAAAAAAGTAAGTATTAAAAAACTAATCCTGTAACTTGAAAACAACAACTTATTGAGAAGGAGGAATTTTATGAGGATTACAGATTTATTAGATGAGAAAAGTATAGAGCTTAATGCTTCACCTCAAACTAAGAAAGAAGCATTGGATATGGCTGTGGAGCTTATGAACCGAAGTGGGAAAATATCCGATATCGAAGCATACAGAAAACAGGTTTATGCAAGAGAAGAAGAAAGCACAACCGGAATAGGCGAGGGAATAGCAATTCCTCACGGAAAATGTTCTGCAGTTAAGAGACCGGGGCTTGCAGCTATGGTAATTAAGGATGGAGTCGAATTTGACAGCCTTGATGGTGAACCGGTAAAGCTTATATTTCTTATTGCGGCACCGGATACTGAGGATAATGTACATGTAGATGTGCTTAGTAAGCTGTCAATGCTTATGATGGATGAAAGCTTTGTTGATTCGCTTGAAAAAGCAAAAAGTGTTAAAGAATTTATAAGCGTTATAGATGAAAAGGATGCTGACTCCGGTAGTGTAGATGACAGGCTCAGTGATAATGATAATGCAGCAATTCTTGCTGTAACCTCCTGTCCGACAGGAATCGCCCATACATTTATGGCAGCGGAGGGACTTGAGAAGGCTGCAAAGAAGGCGGGTATCAGTATTAAGATTGAAACCAGAGGCTCCGGAGGAACCAAAAATACACTGACAAATGAAGAAATAGCAAAGGCAGCCTGTATAATTGTTGCGGCAGATGCACAGGTGCCTATGGCAAGATTTGATGGTAAGCCGGTGATTGAGTGTCCTGTATCTGATGGAATAAGTAAGGCAGATGAGCTCATAGAGAGAGCTGTTGCCGGTGATGCGCCACTTTATCATGCATCGGAAATTACGGAAAAAGGTAAGAAAACACAAAATGGAGGAAGTGCCGGACACAGGATATATACCTATCTTATGAATGGAGTGAGCCATATGCTGCCATTTGTCGTAGGTGGAGGCATATTGATTGCCATAGCATTTCTTATAGATGGACTTACAGTAGATATAAATAGTCTTACTGAAGCGGAAAGAGGAAACTTCGGAACCATAAATGAGGCTGCGTCTGTATTTAAGGAGATAGGAGGGTATGCGTTTGGACTGATGCTTCCTGTTCTGGCAGGCTTTATAGCTATGGCAATCGGAGACAGACCGGCTCTTGCACTTGGCTTTGTCGGGGGAGTAATGGCTGCTAATGGTAAATCCGGATTTTTAGGAGCAATTCTTATTGGATTTTTAGCGGGATATGTTATAGTAGTGTTAAGGAAAATATGTGAGCATCTTCCAAAGGCTCTCGAAAAGGTTGCCCCGGTTCTTATATATCCGCTTGTGGGTATTTTCATAGTTGGCATATCCATGAAATATGCAGTAGATCCTGTTATGGGTGGACTGAATGAACTCTTGAATAACGGACTTGAAAATATGAGTGGTACTAACAAGGTGTTGCTGGGCTTTGTATTGGGCGGAATGATGGCAGTTGATATGGGTGGCCCTTTCAACAAGGCATCTTATGTATTTGGAGTGGGAGCTATAGCTGCCGGAAACTATGACGTTATGGCAGCGGTTATGATTGGAGGAATGGTTCCACCATGCGCAATAGCTCTTGCTACACTGATTTTCAAAAACAAATTTACAAAGGCAGAAAGAGAAGCCGGACCTACTAATTTCATTATGGGACTTGCATTTATAACAGAAGGCGCAATACCTTATGCGGCAGCAGACCCCATACATGTTATTCCATCATGTGTTATAGGCTCAGGAGTTGCGGGTGCTCTCAGTATGCTGTTCAAATGTACCCTTATGGCACCTCATGGAGGAATATTCGTATTTCCTGTAGTAGGTAACGGAGTGTACTATATGCTGACATTGGTGGCAGGTACAATAATCTCATCTCTGCTGCTGGGATTATTCAAGAAAAAAGTGACAGAATAAAAGACGGTAATTACCCCTTTGATATTGAGAGGGAATAATAATTAAGAAAAGTGGAGGAAAAAACAATGAAGCAGTTAAATTATGTAATTAAAGATAAGGATGGAATTCATGCAAGACCTGCAGGTGAGCTGGTGAAACTTGCAAAAACATTTTCAAGCACAATAACTCTCAACAAGGACGGAAAAATCGGAGATTGTAAGAAAATATTTACTATTATGGCACTGGGAGTAAAATGTGGTAATGATGTAATTTTTACCTTTGAGGGTGCAGACGAGGAAAAAGCAATGGAGGCATTTTTAACTTTTTTGAACGAAAATTTGTAGAGTGAGTTATAGGAGGTGCTGCCTTATGGGAGAATATACCGGGAAGAGTGTATTTAAGGGAATTGCCATAGGAAAAATATCTGTATATCATAAAAATCAAAAAAAGGTGAAAAGGACCAAGGTTACTGATATTGACAGAGAAATAAGAAGATATAAAGATGGAGTAAAAAAAGCCGGGGAGCAATTACAGGAGCTTTACAAAAAAGCCCTTGTGGAGGTAGGTGAGGCTAATGCAGCAATATTTGAAATACATCAGATGATGCTGGAGGATGATGATTATTCGGATTCGGTTATTAATATAATACAGACTCAAAAGGTTAATGCCGAATATGCCGTGGCTGCTACCGGAGATAATTTTGCCCGGATGTTTGCGTCTATGGATGACGAATATATGAGAGGCAGGGCAGCAGATATAAAGGATGTTTCCGAGAGACTGATTGGTGTACTTTTGGGTGATGATGAAGAAGAGATACCTACAGCCGGCGAACCTGTTATTATATTGGCTGAAGATCTGGCACCTTCGGAAACGGTACAAATGGATAAGGAAAATGTACTTGCCTTTGTGACAATCAATGGTTCTATTAACTCTCATACTGCTATTCTTGCAAGGACCATGGGTATTCCTGCCCTGGTGAGTACAGGCATAACAATTCAGGATGATATTGATGGAAGTATTGGCATTGTAGACGGAAATGCCGGAAAGCTCTATGTGAATCCTGATGCTGACCTGCTGGAAAAAATGCGAAAACAACAGGAAAATGAAGAGCAGCAAAAAGAATTGTTGTCTGCACTTAAGGGCAGAGATGCTGTTACCACAAGGGGGAAAAGAATAAAACTTTTTGCCAATATTGGAAATATAAAGGATCTGGCTCTGGTATTACAGAATGATGCAGCGGGAATAGGCCTCTTCAGGAGTGAATTTATATATCTGGAAAAGGATGACTACCCAACGGAGGAGGAGCAATTTCAGATATATCGTACAGTGGTAGAAACTATGGCGGGCCGGCAGGTAATAATTAGAACCCTTGACATAGGTGCAGATAAAACCTGTGAGTACTTTAACATGGAACATGAAGAAAACCCTGCCCTGGGTTTCAGGGCTATACGGATTTGCCTTACAAGAAAAGATATATTTAAAACTCAGTTAAGAGCCTTGTACAGAGCCAGCGCATATGGTAATCTGGCTATAATGTATCCAATGATAACCAGCTTGTGGGAGGTGGACGAGATTCATAAAATCGAAGCCGAGGTTAAGAAGGAACTTACCCAACAGGGAATAGCCTATGGTACCCCTTTAAGTGGTATAATGATTGAAACTCCTGCAGCAGTCATGGTAAGTGAAGAACTGGCCCCAAAGGTTGACTTTTTCAGTATCGGAACTAATGACCTTACGCAATATACCCTGGCTGTGGACAGGCAGAACCCTAAGCTTGATAAGTTTTATGATTCTCACCATCCTGCTGTATTAAAGATGATAAAAATGGTTGTGGATAATGCCCATAAGGCCGGAATATGGGCCGGAATATGTGGTGAGCTTGCCGCTGATTTGTCGCTTACAAAAACTTTTATTGATATGGGAGTGGATGAGCTTTCGGTATCTCCGGGATATGTATTGCCGGTAAAGAAGAATATTTTGGAGGCGTAGTATGCTTACGGAACAAAGACAAGAAGTGATTTTGAATATGATAAATGACAAAGGAAGTGTTACTGTTTCCGAGCTAAGAGATATATTCGGAATTTCTGAATCTACGGCCAGAAGAGACCTGAATGAGCTTGACAAGCTGGGCAGACTGACTAAGGTTTTCGGAGGAGCCATTGCCAGCGAGGGACCTGTAATTGCAACAGAGTTGTCTGTTATCCAGAAGCTTGAGGTAAACATTGATGAAAAAAGAAGAATAGCAAAATATGCGGCGGCACTTATTAAGCCGGATGATTTTGTTTTCATTGATGCAGGAACAACTACAGAGTGCATGGTGGATTATATAAGCTGCAGGGAGGCAACCTATGTCACTAATGCAGTATTGCATGGAAGAAAAATGGCACAAAAAGGCTTAAGAGTTGTGATGATAGGAGGCGAACTGAAGGGAATTACAGAGGCGGTTATAGGCAGTCAGGCAGTTCTTGACATAGGAAAATATCATTTTACAAAGGGCTTTTTTGGAACAAACGGTATAAGCATCAGTAATGGATTTACAACTCCGGACCCTAATGAGGCCATGACAAAGTCGGTAGCCCTTAAACATTCTACAAAGGGATACATTCTTGCTGATGAGGATAAATTCAGAAAAACCTCATCGGTAGCCTTTGGAGCCTTTGAAGATGCAGTGATTATAACAAATACAGCACCGCTGGGACATTATTCGAATTGTAAAAATATAATTGTGGCTGAGTAGGAATTGATAAAAGAAGAGGTGGCATATGAACGAGCTTATTAAGATTGGAGAAAACACATACTATATATCGGGACCCTTTCATGTAGGTGTATACAATCTCGGAACTGAAAATTATGCAGGTAAAAAAGAGGTTTGCCTTATTGATTCGGGTGTAGACAGTGTAGTGGCAAAGGTGATTGACGGGCTCCTTATTGAAGCCGGATTTTATGTAAAATACATCATTAATACACATTATCATGCAGATCATACCGGAGGAAATGCTTATTTTCAGGAAAAATATAAGTGCGGCATATATGCCACCAAGTTAAATGCTGCTCTTATATCGAATTTTGATATTTGTCCCGCTATAATATGGGGAGCAACCCCGATAAAAGAGGTGTTGAATAACTATTTTTATGCTACTCCGGCAGATGCTGTGGATATAAGAGAGCTTAGTATGCCTCAGGGGATGGAATATGTGGAATTTCCCGGACATTGCATTGGAATGATAGGCGTAAAAACTCCTGACGATATTATTTTCCTCGGAGATGCGGTGGTGAGCCGGGAAACAATAGAAAAACATCCTCTGTCATATATTTATGAAGTGGGAGAATACCTGGAGAGCCTTGAAAAGCTAAAAAAGATAAAAGCATCTCTGTATATTCCTTATCATGCAGAACCGGAAAAAAGGATAAAATCTCTTTGCGAGGCAAATAAGAATAATGTTCTGGATAATATTGAGATAATAAAACAAATATGTAGTGAACCCAGAAATATTGATGAGGTAATAAGCCTTTTCTTTAATGCGAAGGGTCATAAGCTCAGTATGTACAAATATGCAGTTGAGGGAGGAATAATAAGAACCTATATTACCTATCTTTACAACAAGGGCGAAATGACGGCACAAAATATAGATAATTATATTAAATGGCAGGTAAAACAGAGTATATAACAGCGCTATTTGTAATATACCCTTGTTTCATCGACTATTTTATATTTTTCACCGGTGTAATCAACAACAATTACATTGCAATTGGTTTGAAGACCGCCGGACCAGAAACCTTCAAGGGGCTGTTTTTTGATATATGACATTATTCCCTTGTTTATAGCTGCGTGAGCCACTATCATAACGCGGGTGTGGGTATTTTCCAGTGGCTCTATTACCTCTTTCATAAATTCCCCCGCCCTGCAGATAAGGTGGGTAAGGGTTTCTCCGTCTTCAGAAGGAAAATAAAGCTGGGGCTTGTCAAAAAAATATCTGAAGCCCAGAGTACTGTCATTTACAAGCTCATCGTAGCATTTGCCCTCCATGCAGCCAAAGTTTAATTCCTTCAGTCTTGGGTCGGTTATAATCTGTATATTCCGGCTGTTTCTTATGAGACAGGCTGTTTCGTATGCTCTTTTCAAAGGACTTGAATATATTATGTCAATTTCTGTGCCGGACAGTGCAATGCCGGTTTTTATTGCTACTTCTCTGCCATTTTCGTTTAACCGGATGTCGGCGCTGCCCTGGAGCCTTTTTTCTTTGTTCCAGTCAGTTTGTCCGTGACGGACAATGAATATTTCCATACCTAATCTCCCTTGTATCAAAATGTTTAAATATTTTCTATCTGCCAGTCAATAGGCTTGACTCCGTTATTGACAAGAAACTCATTGGCCAGGCTGAAGTGCTTACAGCCAAAAAAACCTCTGTAAACAGAAAGAGGCGATGGGTGAGGCGCCTTTAATACAAGATGCCTCGGGTTGTTTAACATGGCTGCCTTTTTTTGCGCAAAACTGCCCCATAAAAGGAACACTATTGGTCTGTCCTGACTGTTTACTATCCTTATTGCGGCATCGGTGAATTCTTCCCAGCCCTTTCCCTGGTGCGAAGCAGCCTGATGGGCCCGTACGGTAAGGACTGAATTAAGCATAAGCACTCCCTGCTTTGCCCATTTTTCCAGATAACCATTGTTTGGAATATAGCAGCCCAGATCGTCATGGAGTTCTTTATAGATATTGATGAGAGATGGGGGAATATCCACGTCAGGTCTTACGGAAAAGCATAACCCATGAGCCTGCCCGTCATTATGGTAGGGATCCTGTCCGATTATTACGCATTTAACATTGCTTAGGGGAGTGAGATGAAAGGCATTAAATATATCATCTCCCGGTGGAAATACCTGATGATTTGCATACTCCTCACTTACAAAATCAAACAGCTTCCTGTAGTAAGGCTTTTTGTATTCCGGGGCAAGCTCCTTAGCCCAATCATTTGTAATCGGTGGCATAAATTCATCCTCTTCAAAGTATAATTTAGTATAAATACATATTCAGCTTAACACATTTTAGGTTGACACTCAATAATAAATGTGTTAAGGTACAGTTGTAAATACGAAGAAGAGGAATATTAGAAACTCGGATATCTTCAGAGAGCTGCCGGATGGTGTGAGGCAGTGTTAGATGAGCTTTGAACTCGCCTTGGAGTAGCTGGTTGAACGGCAACATATTTTGTCAGTAGATTCAGACGGAACCTGACCGTTATAGCAGGAGGATATAAGGCTGATGGCCCGTATCTGTGAGAGGGCATACATTTTGTATGAATTAGAGTGGTACCGCGTAGAAACTTGCGTCTCTAACATGGAGGCACAGGTTTATTTTTTTGCATGGTGCATAAACCACCTTTACATAAATCACAGATATGCAACAATTGTGTATTTTAAGGAGGTAGAAAAATGAAGAATTATGAGCATTACAAACGTGGATATTATATGCCACCTGTAGAAAGCACAGACTGGGTAAAAAAAGAGTATGTAGATAAGGCCCCCGCCTGGTGCAGCGTTGATTTGAGAGATGGAAATCAGGCTCTTATTGTACCTATGAGTCTGGAGGAAAAAATAGAATTTTTTAAGGAACTGGTTAAGGTTGGATTTAAGGAAATTGAGATTGGTTTTCCGGCAGCATCTGAAACCGAATATGAGTTTTGTCGTGTGCTTATTGAACAAAACATGATTCCTGAGAATGTTACAATCCAGGTGCTTACCCAGGCAAGGGAGCATATTATTAAAAAAACCTTTGAGGCTATTCAGGGAGCAAAAAATGTCGTGGTTCATTTATATAATTCCACTTCATATGCCCAAAGAACACAAGTGTTTAAAAAATCTAAAGAAGAAATATTAAAGATTGCTACTGACGGAGCAAAGCTTTTGAATGATATGGCAGAGGAGTACGGAGTTCCCTATCAGTTTGAGTATTCTCCCGAAAGCTTTACCGGAACTGAGGTTGATTATGCTCTTGAGGTATGTAATGCTGTAATTGACATATGGAAACCTACGCCTTTGAGAAAAGTGATTATAAACCTTCCGGCAACAGTTGAAATGTCTCTTCCACATGTATATGCAAGCCAGATAGAATATATGAGCAAAAATATGCATAACAGGGAGAATGTAATTTTGTCCCTTCACCCACATAACGACAGAGGCTGTGGTGTGGCAGATGCCGAGCTGGGGCTTCTTGCAGGTGCTGACCGTATTGAGGGAACTCTTTTTGGTAATGGCGAGAGAACAGGTAACGTTGACATAATTACTCTTGCAATGAATATGTATACGCATGGCGTTGATCCTAAGCTTGATTTTTCTGATATACCTCATATTACAGAGGTATATGAAAAGCTCACAAGAATGCATGTCTATGAACGTTCACCATATACAGGAAAGCTTGTATTTGCAGCTTTTTCAGGCTCTCATCAGGATGCTATTGCCAAGGGAATGAAGTGCAGGGAAAATGATTCAACAGGAATGTGGTCAGTTCCGTATCTCCCTCTCAATCCAAAGGATATAGGAAGGGAATATGACGGAGATGTTATCAGAATAAACAGTCAGTCGGGAAAGGGTGGAATAGGCTACATTCTCGAACAAAAATACGGCTTTAATATGCCTGCGAAAATGCGGGAGGATTTGGGATATACAGTCAAAGGTGTATCTGACCACAAGCATAAGGAGCTTTCGGCACAAGAGGTTCATGATATATTTATTAATGAATATGTTAATAAGGAGGAACCAATCAGGCTGCTTGAATGTCACTTTAAACAGATAGATGGTATTGAAACAGAGATTACAATACTTGTTGATGGCGTGAAGAAGGTATATCATGGTCATGGAAATGGAAGACTTGATGCGGTAAGTAATGCAATTATGAAGCATTTTGATATAAAATTTGCACTTGTGACATATGAAGAGCATGCACTTCAGGTTGGTTCAAATTCCCAGGCATGTGCATATGTAGGCATAGATGTGGATGGAATTGGAAAAACTACATGGGGGGCAGGAATAAAAACAGATATTATTGATGCTTCCGTGTCGGCATTGATATCATCTCTTAACAGAACACATAGAATTCATAAATAGTTTCAAGATTATTCATGTGAGATAATCCAATATAAGCCGGGAAACAGATGGTGCACGAAACAAATTGAGTTTTAATGTTGTAATATGAAATTTCTTGTGTTAAAATAGACCTATGTATGTTGAGGTTTTAAGGAGGTTACAGGATGATATTTGTTAAGGTAGAGGACCTGAAATATGGTATGCGTTTAGCAAAGCCTATATATAACAAATCCGGAGTTTTACTTTATGAGCGCAATACCAGGCTGACTTTGCAAGGTATTGAGAGTGTCAAGAACTTTGGACTTCTCGGATTGTATATATTGGAACCTGCAGAGCCTGTGCCACCTATGTCTGAGGAAGATTTGGATTTTGAGAGATTTCAGACAATGGCTGTTTTCAGCATAAGAGAAGAAATGGATAGTATAGTTGCCGGACGTGAACCCATTAATCTTAAGAGACTTGCCAATGCTATTATTACAAATTATGGCAGGCTTGACCATAAGATTGCATTTACACAGAATCTGAGGAGCACTACAGATTATACGTATAAGCATGTTATTAACGTGGCTATATTGTGTGCTCTGATTTCCACACAGGTGCATTATACCCCTATGGAACAGGAGGAACTTATTACAGCAGCTTTGTTGCATGATATTGGAAAACTTCTGCTTCCCGGGAAGGTTAAAGATAAATATGATGACTATGATGCTAATGACCTTATAATAGTAAAAAAATTTCAAAGCGATGGTCTTGGTCTGCTTAGACCTGAGATGGGAATTGACAGTGGAGTGAGGAGAATCGTTTCCCAGGTTCACAAGATGGAATACGGGGATGGACGAGTAGACGGGAAAGTATTGAAGAGCTCCAAAATACTTAAAGTAGCTAATCTTTTTGATACTATGACCTGCATGAAGCTCAGGGAAGATGCCGTTTCGGAAATTGCCGCAATCAAATATCTTTTGCTTAATAAGGACGAGTTTGATGAGGAAATAGTAGGTGCTCTTGTGAAAAGTATTAAGATACTTACACCCGGAGTTTGTGTGGAACTTACTAATAAGGAGAAGGGTCTTGTTATATCAGAGAATAAGGATAATGTTTTAAGGCCTGTTGTATTGGGATTTTCTACCAATATGATATATGATCTCAGCAATAATGGCGTATACAGAAGATATCAGATAACTGATATAATGAAGACTATGGATAACAGAATTAAGGTTGATAAGGAACGCCTTGAAGAATATATGAATAAGCGGTAATTGCAAGCCAATTATCGCTTACTTTCTATACTAATTACATTATGCAAAAGGGGATATAATAATGCCTGAAAATTTATTCAATGAAAAAGCGGACTTCATTCTTCAGGTCAGGGATGAGGTTGTAAAGAGGGATAATATGGCAACTGAGCTTGAAAGGATGAAGGCTTGTCAGAAGAAGCTTACCAGAGGTCTGGCTTCCGAAGAAAAGTCCATAGCTGATGAGATTGCCACAACAATAAAGAAAAGGAAACAGGAAATCACGTCGACCTTTGATGAAAGACTGGATGACAACAGGGCAAGAAAGAAAAAGGTGGCAAGTAAAAGAGACAAAAAGAAAAATCAGCGGATGAACCAACGGATAGAGGAAGAAACAAAACATATAACAGAGGAAAACCGTGCTTTGGAAGTTGAAATGAAAACACTGCTTAAGAAAAATAAGGTTCCCGGATTTTGCTCTGCCAAGCTTTATTTTCTGATGTTTAATCCCAGAGGTATAGGGGAGATATTTGCAATGCTTATTTGCTTCGCCATATATTTTGCGGGAATACCGGGAGGCTTAGGCTTTTTCTTTAACAAGTTTGTTTTGTCAGGAAAGGAAAATGTTAATGTTGCTTTCTGGGTAGTGCTTGTAATTGCAATACTTGTGGTGCTTCAGCTCCTTATATATTTCCTTATATTTAATTCAACCAAGGTAAGACATGGAGATATAATAAAACAGACCAGAAGCATAAGAGATAAGATAAAGGCAAATAAACGCCAGGCGGATGCTATAAAAAATTCCATTAATAAGGACAAGGATGAGAGTATATACAATCTTGGCTCCTATGACGAAAAAATGGCAAATCTTGACAGTGAAGCAGACGATATAAGCAATGAAAAAAAAGAAGCCTTGAAGGAATTTGAGGATAAAACCACTCAGGTCATTATTGATGAAATAAATGGAAGGCGCCTTCAGACCGTAGAAGATATGAAGGCGGAGAAAAAGGAACTGGAAAACAGTATTTCCAAGATGGAAAAAAAGTACTCAGACAAGGTGCTTCAGATAACTAAGGATTATGCATCCTTTATAGGTGAGGATATGTGTAAGCAGGATAAACTTAATGATATCCTTGCCCTTATGGCTGACGGAGAAGCCGAGACAGTGTCAGAGGCCATAAGTCTTTACAGAGGACAGAAATCCTCCAAGTAACTGATTGAATATTTGAGCGCATCAGATATATGGCAGGCAAGCTGCATTACAGTATATAATCGTGTGCTATGAAGCAGTCCGGGGCTGCCTCCGGAGGTGTTTACTATGCCGGTAATAGAGATATCACCTATTGCCGGTAATTTTTTGTTTACACCCTTTCCGGGTAAAATAGGGCAATTGCTTACCGTAACACAACCAATATGTGAACTGTCACCCAGAGAGGCATCTACGGCTATGATAAAGGGATTTTTAATATAAGTGTTAATGTGGTTGATAGCTTCTCTTATATTCAGGGCATGTACCGGAGACTGGAGAGTTCCGAATACCCGATATCTGCTGGAAAAATTAACCATTTCCTCACCGACAAGTGGACCAAGACAGTCTCCTGTAGCTCTGTCTGTGCCTATGCATAAAATTACGGGAGTTCGATTATTTATATCTGCCTTTGTCATATATTTAATAATGCAATCATTCAATTCCTGACCGGAGAAATCATTGATTGTATCAAAATAATAGGTTTCACATTTTTTGGATAATAAATTCTTCATTTTAACCTCGTTTTGTTTCGTTAATATAAATTTATGCAATAAGTATTAACAAGTTGTGGTTAAAATAAACTTTATATTTCTATTATGTCAAATAGTATAATAAAAGGTGATATATTGCGTAAAAAAAACATGATATGCTGACAAAATTAGACTGAAAACCTTATCCTGACGGTGTTATTCTTTTGATAGCTGTATTGGCATTAAACTAGGAAAGGTGGAAGGGTATGATAGAGGTTATCTATGATAAAAACAAAGAAAATGCTGATACTAAGGAAGAAAATATAAAAAAAGATGCAACAGAAGTCAAGAGAGAAAACATTGGAACCAGACTGCCTAAGAATATCAGGCAGATAGGAACTCCGGAAGCGGGAAAGAGAATATATATTGAAGATTACGTAGTTACATATTTGAATTATATTTCAAGACCTGGCAGCACAAGGGCCAGGGGAGCTATCCTTCTGGGAGAACAAAAGCAATCGGATGTGGGGAATGTTTTATTTATAAGTGGTGCGGTAGAGGCGCAGAATCTTGAGTTTGATATGGATGAAAGCCAGTTTACCAAAGAGGCGTGGACTCAGATATATGATCAGGTAAAAGAATTTTTCCCTGACTTGTCGGTGGTGGGATGGTTTTTGTCAAGAATGGGATTTTCCACCGCTATAAACGACAAAATAGAAAAGATGCATATTGATAATTTTCCCGGCCGGGACAAGGTGCTATATGTAACGGATTCTCTGGAGGCTGATGATGCATTTTATATGTATGAGCATGGTCAGATGATAAAGCAAAAAGGATACTATATATATTATTCAAAAAATGAAGCGATGCAGAACTACATCATAAAGCAAAAGGGAGGTGTGGGAGAAGAAGAAAATACAGAAATACATAGAAAAGATGAAGAGCTTATAAAAAATTACCGTGAAAAGAATAACAGAGTTCAGGGAACAAAGCAGGGTGGAGTTAATCTGATATATGTAGCCAGCTCCTTTGTAGTGCTTGCGATGCTTGCTATGGGAATTACTGTGGTAAGTAATTATGATAAAATGAAGGAAATGGAGGTGTCAATTAACAGGCTTGAGCTTACGGCTGATATAACAACCGAGGATATTCTCGAAACCATGAACGATAATGATTACATACAGAATACACAGGATAAAACAGACCGGTATATTGAAAATAGTACCGATACACAGCCGGAGGAAGAAAATACTGAGAACAGTGAGCAGGCTGTTATAGATGAGGATGAAAAGAATGAAACTAATACCACTGAGGATGGGCAAACCGGTATAGACAGTGAAAGCAGTGAAGCGATAACTACCGAACAGTATCTTCCTACAATAACAAATGGAAATCCTACATATTATGATATTAAATATGGAGATACGTTAAGCTCTATTGCACTTGATAATTATGGCTCTGTTATATATGCAGGGGATATTGCTGAGGCAAACAATATGGATGTAGATGACAGAATATATGAAGGAGATAGAATAATATTACCATCGATATCAATAGGAGAATAAAATTATCATAGATTCTTAGAAACAAAAATGATATAATTAATCCAAATTTTGTTACACTGGAGAAAATATGCAATGAGAAAGAAAAACAGTAATGACAATGTAATATATGTGAACGGACCTGAGGAAGCGAGGGAAAATAATGCAAAAGCAGGACAGGCGGGCAGAAAGCAAAAAAAAATAATGCTTATTATGCTTATAATTTTTATAGCAATTCTCACCGGGTTTATTTATTATGTGTGCCACAGAAGATACAAAGGTTATAAAGTTATAGCTTTGAATGAAACTAACTATGAAAATACGGCTAATTATATTAGCTTCAGTGCCAATTTACTCAAATATACACCGGATGGAGTATCTTATATAGATGCAAACGGAAATACTGTGTGGACAGCAGGCATTGACATGAAGATGCCCATAGCAGTTGCAAGTGGAGATTATGCTGCTGTAGCGGATCTTAACGGAAATGTAGTATGTATATTTAACAGTGATGGCCTTGTAAACAGTGCAACTATGCCGTACAGTATATGTGATGTAGATGTGGCTGACCAGGGAGCCTTTGCTGTGGTGCTGGAAAGTGAAGAAACCAATTATGTTAATTTGTATGACAAAAACGGAGATGCTGTATATGAGATACAAACTACTATTGATAAAAGTGGTTATCCCATTGACATATCCATTTCCGATGATGGGGAAAAGCTTTTTACAAGCTATATTAACATAGGAAATTCCTCGGTTTATAATACTCTTACGGCATACAACTTTGGGGATGTGGGACAAAATAGCAATGCGGATCGTATGGTAGGGGGATACAAATTTGATGATGAGATAATAACAAAACTTGAATTTGTGGACAATGATACGGTTGTTGCCTTTGGTACAGAAAGCATAACTATATATTCCATGAAGGAAAAACCTGCGGAAAAAGCAGCAATTGACCTGGATAATGAAGTAAGAAGCATTTTTTATAATGAAGATTATATTGGAATTGTGGAAAAGAAAGAGGACGATAATACCTCATACAGGCTTGTTGCATATGACTTGCAAGGGAAACAGAAGCTCACTGAAAATATAGATTTTGAATATACCGATATTTATGCGGCACCTAAGGAAATAATTATATATGGTGGAAACAGACTGCAGATATACAGGCTGAATGCCAGTACAAAGTTTGACGGGAAGCTCGGCGGAGATATTTTAAGCGCAATACCTAATGCAAAAAGCCTGGAATATGTTGTGGTATATCCTGATAGTACGGAAATAATAAAGCTTAAGCCTGACGGAATGGAAAATGGTAACGAAGAAGGCAAAGGAGAATAGATATGAATATAATGACTGTATTAGTGGTAATCCTGTTCGTTTTATTTACAATGCTGGGCTTAAAGAGAGGATTGATAAAATCCGTAGTTAAGCTTGTGATTATGAGCACTGCTTTGTTTATCGCTTATATACTGACTCCTTTTGTGAGTGGATTCATTTCCGACAGGACAGGTATAAAGGATTCAATTAGTAACAAAACCTATGAGGCGATAAGGAGGGTGGCAGAAACCAGGGTAATTGAAAGCTTAGGAGGGGATGCCCAAAACATAGATTCCAAGGTAATAGATGAAATAACAGATGTTACATTAGCTGTGGAGCCTGCACGAAACCAACAGGTGGATATCATCCGGGGAATGAATTTGCCGGAATTTATGACAAATGCCATAATTGCCAATAATAATGATGATATGAGAAAAAAATTGGGAGTAGATAATTTTTACAAATATCTTGCCGGTTATATTTCCCATATGATTATTAACGCTCTTGCCTTTGTTATATCTTTTGCGTTGATATTTATTATTGCCAATATAATTTATTTTGCGGCAGGAATTGTGAGCAAATTGCCTATTATAGGAGGAATAGACAGGATTGGAGGAGCGGCTCTGGGCTTTTGCGAGGCCTTACTTGTAACCTGGCTTTTGTTTATTGCAATATCGATAATTTCAAATTTACAAATCGGTGAAAATCTGGTAAAACAGATAAACGGCAGTGGTCTGCTAAAATTTATATACGATAAAAATATATTTACCCCATTGATAGAGAGGATATTCAGATGAAGCTTCTGAATGACGTAAAACTATATACAATAGCAAAAAGAATCCGGAATGTTTCCGGTTCTTTTTTGTTATTGTATATAGTGTAAAAAAATAGAAACTTTTATAAAAAACTTTGAAAAAGGTGTTGACATTAAAACACCACTGTGGTATATTCTAATAGCTGTCGCAAG
>ERZ808267.30-NODE-30-length-92829-cov-5.429528_pt1 | contig 92829 bp, 67 predicted proteins | sample MGYA00521241_ERZ808267 | MGnify/ENA primary metagenome ERZ808267 (study PRJEB31516, sample SAMN03275592) | gut metagenome | biome: mammalia-associated habitat; material: feces | host: Papio cynocephalus | place: Kenya | collected 2012-07-19 ...
ACGTAAGCATGCGAAAAACAGCCTTTTGATTGACAGAATCGCCCTTATGGAAAGTGGCGCGCAAAAAGTAAAAATGGCTCCCCTATTCAAAAAGTTGTTTTTTTTGGGTAGGGGAGGAGGCTTGTTTTATGAAAGACAGAGGATTTTGGGCTTTCTATGATTTGTTGGCTATTTTTTTTGCAGGTTGCCTGGTTTTGTTTTGGTTTTGCGGAGCGGTAGCGTCAATTTGGTTATTTTAAAAAAGTGTTTAGTGTCTCAGTTTTTTTTGTTGCATTAAAATTTTATTCATCCAGAATTACTTTTTCCATGCGGTTTACGATTTCTGGGATTCGGGATTTTTTTATACCGCTGTAATTTACTACAAATGTGTTGGTTTGGCTGGAAACGATTTTGTTGTAGTAAAAATCATTTAGCAGAGGCATGTTGATTTTTTGTTCTGACAGGCGGTGAACTAATTCATCAGGCGAAAAATTGCTTTCAATTGTCAAAAGAAAATGCAGACCGGCTTCCTGTTCCTGAATTTTGCAGAATTTTGCAAACCGGCTTGTTTCAATTGCGGAAATCAGTGAATTCCGTAAATTTCTGTAGAAATTTTTCATTCTGATTATATGTTTTCCGTAGCTTCCGTCGTATATGAATTTTGCGAGCGTAAATTGTTCAAACGAACTTACGGGGCAGGAGTAAAATCCGATTTTTTGCTCAAATTCGGGAATTAATTTTTGCGGCAAAACCATGTAGCTTATTCTGAATGATGGTGCCAAAGTTTTTGAAAATGTATTGATGTAAATGACTTTTCCGTTTTTGTCCGCGCTTTGCAATGTTGGCAACGGTTTGCCGCTAAAACGGAATTCGCTGTCGTAATCATCTTCTATTATATAGCGGTTTTCCGCGTTTTGTGCCCAGGTTAAAATTTCTTGGCGGCGGCGGATTGGCATGACAATTCCTGTTGGAAAGTGATGACTTGGTGAAACGTGGACAATATTGACCTTTGAATTTTCCAGCTCGTTTATATCGATTCCCTGCGAGTCAATTTTGATTGGGATTGCTTTTGCGCCGTTCAGTTTGCAGACATACAAAACTTTTTGATAGCCAGGATTTTCCACCGCGAAAAGATTATTTCTTCCCAAAAGCTGCACGACCATTGAATAAAGGTTTTCCGTTCCGGCGCCGATTACAATTTGTTCAGGATTCACGCTCATATTGCGGAATTCTTTTAAATATCTGGAAATTGCCAGCCTAAGTTCAAAAACGCCTTTTGCGCCGACTCTTAAAAGAAGTTTTTCATCGCCGGAATTTAAAACTTGCCTCATTTTGTGCGACCACAAGTTGAACGGAAATTTTTCGTAGCTTGTTGAATTGCTTCCAAAATCCGCAAACCATTTTTGTGATTCAGTTTCTTCCGTCCTTTTTTCGTCTTTTCCGCGTTGTGTTTCGTCGCTTTCGCAGTTTTCAAATTTTTCAGATTTTTTTTCAGTTTCTTTTTCAAAAGGCTTTAAATCTGTCACAAAAAAACCTTTTTTTTCAATTGAATAAATGTATCCTTCGCTGATTAATTGTGCATAAGCGTTCTGAACGGTTATCACGCTTACTCCAAGATTTTGTGCAAGAGTCCGTTTTGAAGGAAGTTTTTCGTTTGATTTTAGTGTTCCGCAGACAATCTGATTTTTGATTGAATTGTAAAGATATTCACAAAGTCCGCATTTTCCGCGGTTTTCAAAAGAAATTGTAATCATTTTTAGTCCACAATTTCGGTGATTTCTTCCGCAATTTCTTTTCCGTAATAAAGCCATGCATACATTGCGGCCGCGCCAACAAGTTTTCTGCCGTATTCGCGGGTTTCTTCGTAAGGAATTGTTTCTAGAAACAAATCGTCCGGGAGCTTTTTTATGTTGTTGAATTCAATTTTTGAACTGTTCATCCAGCGGCGGACTCGTGTAATTCCGGCATTATATGAAAAAAATGCCGAAAGCCAGCGGTTTTCAAGTCGTTCTGCAAGATTGTTCAAGTACCATGTTCCAAATTCAAGATTGTCATCCGGATTTTTTAAATCGTATTCGTTGTATTTAAGCCGATGCGCAATGTCGTTTCCGGTAAAAGTCATAAGTTGTGTAAGACCAACTGCTCCGGCCGAACTTTCAATTTGATGGTCAAAAAAACTTTCGCTGCGTACAAGCGCGTACATGATTTCTTCAGGAACATTGTATTTTTTACATTTTTCGCTGATTAATTTGCTGTAATCCCGTGGATAAAGCAACTTTAACTCTTCTTTTGAAACTGATTTGTCCGCGGAATTTATGACTTTTGCGGCAATCCGTAATGCCTGCGGATAATATTCGTTTTTGTTGTTTCCGCAGTTTTCAAGGAATTTTGCAATTTTGATTCCAGTTTCGTAGCTGATTCTGGAGCCTCGTTTGTTCAGCGAAAGCCATTCCGGATAAATTTTTTCTGGAAATCCAAAAGAAATATAACCAAGTAAAAGGTTTTCTGCCTCAATATCAACAGGAATTTCTGAATCATTTTTTGTGGTGCAAATTATTTCCTCCGCATTTTCACCGCCAATTCCAAGTTTTGAGATTGCAAGCGTTTTGTAGTAAATTTCGTTTCCGCTGGTAAGTGCTCGTGTAAAAGCTGCGTCGTCTTCGCTTTGATGAGTGTCGTCAATTGCCGGCAGAGCAAGTTTTTCCTGTACAAGACGACCGAAAATGTATGCGAATTTTGCGGTCATCCCATCAGAAGCATAGCCGTCTATCGCTTTGTATAAATCGTTGAATTCATTCCAGCGTCCTTCAGAAAGCATAAGCGGACTGAGCATATCAAAAATGTCATCAAAATATGCAGGATTATGCCAAGTTGAGCAATATTGCTTTATCATTTTTATTCCTTGGCTTGTTGATTTTTTTAAATTCAGGCTAAGAAGATACCAGAGCGCATTGTCGTAAAGTTCATCGGTTTTTGCGCAGTCCATTGCTGACTTGTACCGGTTTGTTGCGTAGGTTAAATATTCAATTTTTTCGTAAAGGCGGGCCGCGTAAAAGTTTGAATAGAATTCCGCGTCTGTATCGGAAACTTTTTCTGTAAGTCCGTCAAAAAATTTTGCATTTTGAAGATAAGAGTCGCTTCCGTAAAGGCAAATTTTTCCCGCATCAGAAATTATTTGTGGTAGCAAAGGTAAATTTTCCTTCAGATTCTGGAATTTCTCGAACGCAATTTTATAATTCCGCTTAAAAACTTCCGAACGCAAATCAATTATTTGAGCCTGCTCTGGATTTTTTAAAAATTCCTCGTTTTTTGAAATGTCGCAGAAAAATTTATAATGTTCAGAAGAAACTGGTCTTTTTGTAAACCATTCAAAAACATCATTGTATAAACGTGGTGCATTATTTTTTAGCATTGCCGCAAATCTAAGGTAAATCAGCGAATTTTCGCTTGTCTCGTAATTTATGTTGTTTGTAAGTACAACGATTTTTGTAAATTCTTCTTCCGCAAAAAGTTGCTTTACCGCAATCAAAAGTGCGTCTTCATCGCTGTATTTTTTTATAAGATTTTCGCAGGCGTCAAGGCGTTCACGCACATTTCCAATTTCTGTAAGTTTTTCTGCGCTTAGCCTTGCAATGTAAGATGAGCTTTTTTTTGCTGAAATTGAAAAAAGCCGCTTTGCTTCAAAATTATTTCCTTCCTGCTGCTTTTTTAGCGCCAAAAAATAATATTTATCTTTTGCTGGAACATTGTAAAAATTTGAATTCAAACTTTGTCCGCAACCAGAAAAAACTGCGGAAAATGCGATGAGTAACGTGATTATGCAAAATTTTAATTTTTTCATCTTGAAATTTAAAAAATCCGTAAAAAAATAAGTCATCGAAAAACGATGACTTATTTTAGCAAATTGAACTGTTTATCTCAAATTATTTTGCAGGAATTGTGATTGTTGTTCCAGAAATAATGTAGTCCGGGTTTTTAATGTTATTGTAGCGCGCAATTTTTTTGTAATTCCACGGATTTTTGTAGTAAGAGTCGGCAATATCCCAAAGCGTGTCTCCCCATTTGATTTTGTAGGTGATGTCTGCTGGTTTTGTTTCCGGTTCTTTTGGTGTTTCTGGAATAACCTGTTCTGGTTCTGGAGCAACTACAACTTCCTCTTCTTTTGATTCAATCACAACAGGTTTTGGTTCTTCTGGTTCGGCCGGAGTTTCAGGAATCTCTTCTTCTGGCTCCTGCTGAATTTCTTTGGTTGTCTCAGTTTTTGCCTTGTCATTTTTGTTCAGCAGATTATATTTTGAAGGAACAACAAAGAGAATCAAGAGTGTCGCCAAAATACAAATTATTGCGCAGATTATGCAGATTATAACTGGCGCTTTTGTTTTTTTCTTTATTTCGTCAGTGTCGTTTTCATAAGTTGAATCAGCGGAACCGCCGGCAACAGTTTCTTTGTCGTAAAGCCCATCAAAATTTATTCCATTTGAAGGCGTATTGTCGTTCACAAGAGTTGAGGTATCTTCTGAAGTTTTTGTTTTTTCAGAATTATTATCGTCAGAAGTTATTGAGTCAAAAAATGCGTCATCATCCAAAACCGATTTTTCATCATTTTCTGGCGCAGAATCTGAATCTGTGTCAAAATCTGGCAGCTGGAAATCGTCAAATGGAGAATCGTTTGTGTCTGCGGCAATTGTTGAATCGTCATTTTTTGCGGTTGTTTCAGCTTCTTCCTCTTTGTTTTCAGATTTTTCTGCATATGCGTTGATTGGCTCTTCAAGTGTCGGTTCTGTTGAAGTTTCTGTTGTGGATTCTGAAATTTCGTCTGCGCCATCATCTTCATTGAAATCTGGTAAATCAAAGTCGTCGAAATTTGGTTCTGTGAATTCAGAATTTTCTGGCTTTTGGTCAGCAGTTTTGTTTTCCGGTTCAGCAGGAGTTTCTTGATTTTTGTCGGCAACAACTGTTGAATCTTCTGTGCTTTCAGGAACCGCATTTTCTTTTGTTTCTGGAGATTCCGCTGTTTTTTCGTTGCTTTCTTCTTCTTTTTTCTTTAAGAGGCTTGCCGCGCCGAGTAAACCAAGTGCCGCTCCTGCGCCTGCTGCGGCTGCAACTGTGCTAGTGTTTGATTTTTCTTCCTCATCGTGAACATCTGTTGAATCTTCTGTTTTTTCTTCTGGCTCGGCGGTTTCTGTTTCTTCAGTTTTGTCCTCAGCGACTGGAATAGAAATTTCTTCGTCTGCTGGAGCGACTTCATCAAAGTCAGGAAGCTCAAAATCTTCATCGGAAAATTCCTGCGGCTGGTTTTCCGCATTTTCAGTTTCGCCTGTTACAGGTTCTTCCAAAGGATTTTCTTTTGGAAATTCAGGAAGTTCAAATTCTTCTGTTTTGTCAGTTTCAGAGGGTTCCGTAGTGTCTTTCGGATTTTCTTCAGAATCTTCTATTACATTGCCATTTTTGTCTTCTGAAAAAGTTTCTTCTGAAATCGGATTTTCTACGATTGTTTCATCATCATTGTTTTCAAAATCTGGAATATCAAAATCTTCCTCATCAAATTTTGGAAGTTCGGAAAAATCGTCCGTGGCGTTATTTGTTTCTGTGGAATTATTTTCTGCGCCGTTGTTGTTTTCTGTTGAAGACGCAGTTTCAGAATCATTCAACAAATCATCAAGTGATTGTTCTTCCGGATTTTCCTGTGGAATTTTTTCAAGCTTCACATCGTAATTTGTTGGTTCAAGGCGTTCTTCCAAAGTTCGCGAAACAAGAGTAACAGTTGCGTTTGAAGTCGCTCCAGTTTCTGGGTCATCCATTTCCGCATGAAGTTTATTGTTCTCATCAAGTCCGATGTTAAGATTTATGTCGGCAGTTCCGTTTGGATGCGCAACAAGGTTGTCAATTTGCAGGCTGTCAATATATTCAGCGTCTTCCATAGTTCCGGTTTTTGAGCGGTATACATCAACAATTACGCGGGTCTGATTGTCGTTTACAGTTGTAAGTCCCAATGTTTTTTTTACGGGTTTTCCTTCTTCCATTATTGGGTAAAATGTTCCGTCCGCTAGTTTAATTCCAATCTGTTTCATAACATACCTCGCTCTTCGACTTTTTACTGATATTTTATCGGCGAAAATGGCAAATTTGATTATATTCTATTATACTTGTAAAAGGTAAAATTGCAAAATGAATAAAAATTCTCAACAGTCACGGGCTTTGCACCGGCGCTTAAAAATTTTAAAGACTCTTGTTTTTAGCCGAATTCTTATTGTTGTTCTGCTTTTGCTTGTTCAGATTGCACTTTTTATGCTTCCGGTTTTTCTTTATCTTCCGTATTTGCGGAATTTTTTTCAGGTTAGCATTGTCATAAGCCTTTTGTTCTGTTTTTATCTGGTTAATAGTCCGGGACGGAATGAATTTAAGATTGCGTGGCTTATTCCTGTTTTGATTATGCCATTTTTTGGAATCGTATTGTTTTTTCTTTTTAAGAAGAATTTTCTTGGAACTCAGTTTTCAAGTCGGCTAAAAAAAATAAAAGATTATTCGCGGCCATTTCTTTCTGATATTGAAACTGAAAAAAAAGCTCTGGAAATTTATCCAAAGGTAAAAGATATTTCAAATTATTTGAAGAACAGCGCAGGTTTTTCAACTTTTACAAATTCTGAGACAAAATATTTCAGCTGTGGCGAAGATTTTTTTCCTGTAATGCTGGAAGATTTAAAAAAAGCTGAAAAATTTATTTTTGTTGAATATTTTGTAATCGAAGAAAGTTTTATGTGGAGCAAGATTTTTGAAATTCTTGTGGAAAAAGCAAAATCCGGCGTTGAAGTTTTTGTGCTTTACGACAGTCTTGGCTCGGTAACATTGGCAACTCACCGTTATGAAAAATTTTTAAGAAGCCATGGACTTAACGCAAAGATATTTTCTCCGTTCGTTCCTGTTTACGACACCGCGCTGAACAACCGCGACCACCGCAAACTTATTGATATTGACGGTCAAGTTGCGTATACCGGCGGACTTAATATTTCTGATGAATACATAAATTTGAACCACAGGCGATTTGCTTATTGGAAAGACGCCGCAATCAGGATTGAAGGGCCTGCGGTAAGAACTTTTACGGTTACATTTTTGCAGCTCTGGTATCTTCAGACAAAAAAAACAGAATTGAATTTTTCGGATTTTGACCGCTTTGTAAATATTCCGAAAAATCAAAAAGATGTTGGCGGTATTGTAATTCCTTACGGAAATGATGCTTATTCTGAATCTGATATTGCGGAAGATGTCTACAATTATATCCTTTCAAAATCGCATGATTATGTTCATATAATTACGCCATATTTCATAATTGACAACACGCTGATGAATTCAATGATTTTTGCCGCGCGTCGTGGCGTTGAGGTAAGCATTATTGTTCCAGAAAAATATGATCATTTTTTGACTTTTTGCGTTGGAAGAAAATTTATCAAGCAGTTGATTAGCAATGGCGTTCGGGTTTTTGCCTACAAAAAAGGATTTGTCCATTCAAAAATATTTGTTTCAGATGATAAAAGGGCAACGGTTGGCTCGATAAATTTGGATTACAGAAGCCTTTTTCATCATTTTGAATGTGGCGTTTATCTTTACCAGAATGAAACTGTTTCTGAGATAGAAATGGATTTTCAGGAAACTTTAAAGTATTGCAAGGAATTAACACCTGCTGAATATAAAAAAATCCCGCTTGTCGTAAGACTTACGGGATGGATTTTTAAGGTTTTTGGACCTTTGCTTTGATTTTCAGTTTTATGCGTCTGAAAATTTATTTTGCATCTGCGGTGTTTGTGCCGTAGTTGTATGAAAATTCAAGCATATCAGTCATTTCGTTTACAGTTGTTCCAAATTTTTTTGCAACATTGTAAGTTGTAATCCGCGAAATATTTTCGTTGCTGTCATATTTAACAAGCTGACGTGTTGTTGTCTGGCTGTCTGCGCCGTAAGTTGTAACTTCAGTTAGAGTTCCGTTCGCCGCATATCTGAAAACACATTTTGAAGTAAGTTTTCCGTGCAAATCGTAGTAGGAAACTGTATCTTTCTTGCCGTTTTCTGTATAAGAAATTTGGCTTTCCTGGGCAAGGCTTCCATCATTAAAATAAATGTCCTGAACAGCAAGGCGACCTTTTTCATCGTACTTATAAATTGTCTTTTCCATAAGCGCACCTTCTGAATTGTAGACAGTTTCATCAGCAAGCTTTGAATTTTCGTAAATGTAAATTGTTTTGCTTTTTAATGAGCCGTCTTTTCCAAATTCAGAAACATCAGCTTTTTTGCCGTTCTGGTAATTTATTGTTGATTTCCAGATTTGAACTCCATCTGAATCTGAACAAATTTGTTCTTTTAGTTTTCCAGATTCGTCATAAACGTTTACAATTTTGTTTATAACAGAATCTCTTGCCGTAAGTTCTGCGGATTCAACAGTTTTTCCGTTTTCGTCAAGAATGTATGTGTATTTTGTGCTTGGCGTGCGAAAATATTCTCCAAATTTTGAAACGATTGAAAAATCAGTTCTTGTTACGCTTTTTGCACCGTCTTTTATTTGTGCTTCAGATGCAATGTCATAGGCAAACAACAAAGAGCCTGCTAAAGCAACGCACAAAGAGGAAATAATTTTTTTCATAAAGCCTCCAATGCTTCTATTATAAACTGTTGATTGAATGTTTGTCAAAATTCTGTTGAGTATGATAGAATAAACAAAATGAATTTTTATGAACTGAAAGCATTTGTTGTTTTGAGCAAGCAATTGCATTTTGCAAAAACGGCGGAAGAAATCAATATAAGTCCGTCTGCGCTAAGCCGGATTATTACGCGCCTGGAAGAAGAAACCGGCACAGATTTGATTGATCGTTCAAACCGGAAAGTTGAGCTTACTCCGAACGGAAAACTTTTTGCGGAGTTTGCGCATGAAACTCTTGAAAAACAGGCAGATTTGTTTGCAACTTTTAATGGTGATAAAAATAAGATAACAGGAACGCTTCACGTTTATGCTTCTGTAACGGCTTGCTACGTAATTTTACCGCTTTTCATAAAAAAACTTTCAGAAAATTATCCTGGAATTCAGCTTGTTCTGGAAACTGGAGATCCTGCCGGCGCAATTCCTGCGGTTAGGGAAGGGCGCGCGAATTTGGCGGTTGCGGCGATTCCAGAAGATGGACTTTCTTATATGGAAACGATTAGCGTTTGCCGTTCTCCGCTGATTTTTGCCGCGAGCAATTCAAGCAATTTTTATGCAGAAAATGGTTCGCCGCAAGATTTTATTTCTTCAGTTCCGCTTATTCTGCCAAAAACTGGGTTGGCACGCCGCCGCTTTGATGAATGGACAAAAAGCCGCAACGTAAAACCGGTTATTGCCGCGGAAACAGAAGGAAATGAGGCGATTCTGGCTCTTGCCCAGCTTGGGATTGGAATGGGACTTGTTCCAGAAATCGTTTTGCAGAATGGGCGTTACGCGGACAGTTTCACGAGCCATTCAGCCGGAAATATTCTTGGCTATTACGATATTGGATTTATCCGCCGTAGCGAAATCTATGGAACTCAAAGCAGTCGGCGGATTCAGCAGGCGGTTAGCGACATTTTACATTCAACCGACTGGCAAAAATTAAGGTAAGCAGGAAAAATGACTCAGGAACAATACGCAGCAATTAAGGAATTCAGAAAGAATTTCAAGGCGAAAATTGAAGAATGGAATGGGGCTGCCCCAAATCTTAAGGGGCTCCAGCAAGCTGCAGCAAAAGACTCAAAAACACCGGATTATCCATTTGAAACACCGATTGTTTATAACCGTGCGCTGGATGAAATTTCAGAAAATGACGAAATAAAACTGCTTGTGATTGGCGATAATCCCGGAAAAGACGAGCAGCTTCTGAAAAACAACAGATACCTTGTAGGGCAAGCCGGAAAATTGGGCGAAGGATTTTTCAGGAAAAACCCGGAGCTTGGAATTGATTTTAGAAAAAATGTGATTATTTTAAATAAGACGCCTGTTCATTCTGCAAAAACTGCCCAGCTAAAATATATCGCAAAAAATGGCGGTCAAAAAATTGCCAATTTAATAGAAGAAACTGAACTTTGGATGGCAAAAGAAACAGCCGAGCTTGCAGAAAAACTGAATTCTGAGATTTGGCTGGTTGGCTACAGCGAACTGAAGTCAAAGGGAATTTTTACAAAATACCGCGACCAGCTTAAGAACTATGCAGAATGGGAAAAAATCTTTGTGTTTCAACATTTTTCAATGAACAGATTTTCAATTGACTTAAAGGATTTTAGGCAAGCGCACAAAGAACTTTCTTTAAAAGAAGCACTTTTTCAGCTTGGTACTTTGCACAAAAACGAAATCTTTTGTTAGTTTGAATGTTGAGTTTGTATTACTGAATTCACAAATTGAACGAGCGGGAAGAAAAAGAAAGCGGTGACCGAGCCATTCGGAGCGATGGCAAGCGATTTTGAAGAAAATCGCGCAGTCCGATACCTTGGTACGTTCCGCATGGCGAATCAACGCGCTTTTTCTGGTAGATAGTTCAATTTTTTTGCTCAATTTATAAAAACTCAACACTTGAATTACCACATTTTATTCAAGAATTGTGATTTCTACGCGGCGGTTCATTGCTTTTCCTTCCGGGGTTGCATTGTCCGCAATCGGCTTGTGCGCGCCGCTTCCTTTTGTTATGAACCGCGAAGCCTGAATTCCTTTTTTAGAAAGAGCTTCTGCAACTGCATGCGCACGTTCTGCGGAAAGCTTCATTTCGCCTTTTTCGTAGCCTGTGTCCGCCGTGTGACCTTCAACTAGAAACTGGCTGTTTCCAGCTTCTTTTAAGACTGTTGCAATCTGATCAAGCCGCTTTTCTTCGCCGGGAAGAAGTTCCGCGCTGTCTGCCTTGAACTGAAGATTTTGAATCGTAAGCCGGATTCCTGCCGGTGTGTTTTCAACCTTGATGTTTGAGTTTTTTGCCGCTGAAGCCGTGTTTTTTTTCGTTTTTGGCTCAGTTTTTTCATTCTTTTTGTTTCCTGTGGTGCTTGCGGCCAATGGATGTGATTCGTTTACTGGTTTGGAAAGAGATTCTGTTTCATCTTTTGAAACAAGTGCGACTCGCTGTAAAGATTCTATAATTTTTGTTCGGTCAACTGCCGGCGGATATTCAGTGAACAATGAAATCGTTCCCTTAAAAGTTACTGAATTTCCGTCTTTATAAATAAAATTTTCGTTTACAGAATCGCGCACAACAATCGCATATCCGGTATTTTTGCTTACATACATTGTTGCGTTGTGGCTTCCATTTGCGCTTTTTAAATTCTGGTCGCCACCAAAATCAAAATAAGAGATTCCATAACGTGTTGCCCATTTTGCGCTGAAAACAAAAACTTCTTCGCCACGGACAGTTTCATCACCAATGTAAGTGTATAAAACCTCCATTGGAATTTTTGTGAAAATGCCTTTGTTCAATGGGTCAATAGAACGCATTGCTCTTGCCGTCCAGCTGTCGCCTTTTTTTATTTTTGCTTTTGGAAAAGCCGGAAAGCTTCTGAAACTTGGATAGCCGTGGTCTTCAAGCATTATAAGATTTCCGTCTGGAGAGATTTTAAAGGTTGAAGGAATGGAATCGTGGATTTCTTGCGCAACCGAAATATTCTGATGTTTTGTTCCTTCGTCAACATAAAAACTTCCGTCATATAAATTGCCGTCATTTACAATAAAAGAACGGACTTCGCGGCTTACAAGCCCGACATATTTGTTGTTGTCATATCTGCGTAAATCCGTGCGTTCAACAAGACTGTAATTCCTTCCGCCGCTATAAGTTACCTGCACAGGAAGCTCTTGCTGGCCGAACGCAACCGCAAATCCCCAAAAAAATAAAATCACCTGCAAAAAAAACTTTTTCATCCTACACCTTCGCAAAAATTAGCCATAATTTCGGGTTTGTTATACAATTTGGAAATCTGCTGAGAGCGATTTTTCACATTATTTATTACAAACACGAAATTATTCCTAATTATATCATTTTTTTTCATTTTTAGAATTTTTTGTTTTGCGCGAATATTTCCTAAAAAATGTCTTTTTACTTGCCGAAAATAAAAGTATGAAAATTTCTAACAAACCGAATTTTGTGGCTGGAGCAATTCTGCTTTTGATTGCCGCGTTTTTTTCAATTTCGTTGGCACTTCTTCCTCTTGATTTTGGAAATTTTGGTCCGGCGCAAGATAATCTTCTATATATAACAGCTTTTTCTTTGGGCGATATGCTTTTTTCCGTTTATGGATTTTCCAGCATTCTGATTCCAGTTTTTCTTCTGATTTCGGGGCTTTCGTGTTTTGCCTCAAAATGGACTTCCAAAAAATCAATGCGGCTTTTGACTGCGGTTGTTCCATTTTTTACTTCTGTTTTTATTGAAAAACTTTGCCGCTATTTTGCAAAAGATTTTACGGATGATTTTTCTACAATCAAGATTGTGCTGACAATAATTATTGGAATAATGCTAATCGTGATGGAAATAATTATTGCCGGGCTTGTTGCGGAACGAATAAACGATATGATTTTTCACCGCGAAAAATTTCTTGCTGAAAAAGAACAGAAAATTGCTGAGCAGATTTCTGAAAGTCAGGAGGAATTGCGCGCCGCAAAAGAATCAGAGAATCTTTCGGAGCCAGAAACTTCTTCAGAAAATGAAAATGCTGAAAAAAATGCGGAAGAAACTGTTCTTCAAAATGATTCAGAAATTCAACCTGTGCAAAATGAAGAAAAATCAGATTCCGCGCCGACAACTGTTGCGGAAAACGAACCGACTGTTCAACGGGAAGATCCGTTCGCGAATCTTTTTGACGAAGACGAGCCTCAAAACGCAAATTCAATGATTACGCAGGAAGAATTTGCCGCCCTGAACGGATTTAATGAAGAGCCTGAAAATTCTGATTTTACGGAACTTTCGGATGAGCAGAAAACTGAAAATCAGCCAGAAAATCCAGAAACCGAAAAGGATTTTGAAATTCAAGAAGAACCGGCTGACGATTTGGAATGGCCTGACACAGAAGAAATAAAAGCTCAGGCTGGGGCAGTGGAGATTCCTGTTGAAGTTCAGGATGATGACGAAAAATCCGCTGAAAAAGGCAAAGGTTTTGAGCCGGCAGAAGATGATTTTTATGCGCCGGATGAACTTGAAAATTCCTTGAGCGATTTTGAAAAATATAATGACGAAGTAGAGGATGAAGAATCTGCGGATGATTCTTACGAAGATGAGACGGAAAACGCAGATTCTCATGAAACGCTTTCCCCGGATTTTTTTGACATCGATATGAATTCCGAGGACGAGCCTGTTCCGCCTGAAGATTCCACGAAAAATGCGGAAAATGACGAAAATTCAACAATCTCATTTAATTCTGATGTTTTTGCCGACATGGAAAACGATGCACGCAAACAACTTGAAGAAAACGAAAATGATTCATTCTTTGATGAAAAAGAAGATTCCCATGAGCCGGCGGACGAGACTGAGTCTTCTGCGGAAAATTTTGAAAACCGCGAAGATTTTCCAGAATCTGAAAAAACAGACAACTCAACAGAAAATTATAGCTCAAATCTTGAATCAGATTCTTCCGGCTCTGCATTTGCTGAAAAAACTGAAGAGCCAACAGTTGAAGGTAAAGTCATTGAGACATCACCTGTTCCAGAGCGAAAAACTGTTGTTACGGAACCAGCTTCGGTCAGCCATGTTGCACGTCCAAAAAAGCCTTACATTGTTCCAACAGATTTGCTTGAACAGTATGAAGATGACCAGTATTGGCTTATTGACGCGGAAACAAAGGAAAGCGCCGTAAAATTAAAGAAAACGCTTTCTGATTTTGGAATCAGCGCAGAAGTGATTGGAATAAAAAAAGGTCCGGTTGTAACGATGTTTGAAATAGCTCCAGCTCCGGGCGTAAAGCTCAGCAAAATTGTTGCGCTTCAGGACAATATTGCGCTTAGCCTAGCCGCATCTAGTGTGCGAATTGTTGCCCCGATTCCAGGAAAAGCCGCAGTTGGAATTGAAGTTCCAAACAAAAAGCGTTCAATTGTAAGCTTCCGCGAGATGATTGAGCAGGATTTGCCAGAATTCCAGAAAATGGCGATTCCTGTAATTTTGGGGAAAGATATTCTTGGAAAATCCCAGATTATTGATATTGCAAAAACGCCTCATCTTTTGATTGCCGGTGCGACTGGTGCCGGAAAATCAGTTTGCGTAAACTCGATAATTCTTTCAATTTTGTACAAACGTTCGCCTCAGCAGGTAAAAATGATTCTTGTTGACCCGAAAGTTGTTGAACTGAAACTTTACAACGATATTCCTCATCTTTTAACGCCAGTTATTACCGAGCCAAAAAAAGCTTTGCAAGGATTGCAATGGTGTCTGTGCGAAATGGAACGCCGGTATGCGTTGCTTGACCAGATGGGCGTTCGTGATATTTCAAGCTACAACAAACGCGTTGAGGAACGTAAGATTGCCACGGAAAAATTGCCGTACATCGTCATTATAATTGATGAGTTTGCGGATTTGATGGCAACAAGCGGAAAGGAACTTGAGTCAAATGTTGCACGCCTTGCGGCTATGTCCCGCGCAGTAGGAATCCATCTTGTCTTGGCAACACAGCGACCTTCTGTGAACGTTATTACTGGTCTTATAAAAGCGAATATTCCAAGCCGAATTGCGTTCATGGTTGCAAGCCGAACCGATTCAAATATCATTATTGACGCAGTGGGTGCTGAAAAACTTTTGGGAAAAGGCGATATGCTTTACGCTTCTGCAGTAAGTCCGTACCCAATCCGAATCCAGGGAACTTTTGAAAGCGATTCCGATGTTGAGCACGTTGTTGATTACGTAAAAACTTTGGGCGAGCCAGACTATATTGATGATGAGATTTTTGTTGATGACGATGATGACGATGACGGTCAGCAGAATTTCTACGGCGATGATGCAGATCCATTGTACGAGCAGGCTCTGGACATTGTGATTCAGTCTGGAAAAGCCAGCGCAAGCTATATTCAACGCCGATTAAAAGTTGGCTACAACCGAGCCGCGCGCCTTGTTGAAGAAATGGAAGCCCGCGGAATCGTAGGACCTGCTAACGGCTCTAAGCCGCGCGAAATAATCCACGTGCCAAGCTAGGGATTTATACTATCGAATTTTTATGCTGAATCAATAAAACAATTCAATTGAAACAATGCAGATTGTGCTATAGACTTAAATTCTTACTAACAAATACTTTCGGGGGTCTTATGAAAAGGAAAGTTTTAAGCCTATTTATGGCAACTGCATTTATTCTTTTTGGAATAATGACTTTTGGCTGCGCAACAGACAGCGATTCTGATTCGGGGGGGGGCGGCTCTCTAACTTATTCAGCCGTTAGAAATGTAAAATCTGCGGCAACAAATGAAAAAATCATTCTGGCTTGGCAAAACCCGGAACAAAATTATTACGGCGTAAAAATTGCAATGTCGCCGGCAGCTGGTAATCTTGCAGAACCGCAAGCTTGCCCAAAAGAAACAAACACTTTTACTGTAACAGGTTTAAGTGCGGATACTGAATATACATTCACCTTTACAAGTCTTGATTCAGAACAACAGGAAACATCAGAAAAAACTGAAATTAAAATAAAAACTGCGGAAAAAGCATCAGAAGAACCAGGCGACACAACACCGCCGGAAGATGTCACAGATTTTGCTGTAGAACTTGAAGATTTGGTTGCAACATTAAAATGGAAAGTTTCAAAGTCAGAAGATTTATTTGGATATTTGATTTCTTATGAAGAAGAAAAACTGAAATCTGGCACAATTGACGCTTCCCGTTCTGTTTTGACAGAAGCAATGGCAAAAAATACAGTCTTTGTAAGCCCGGAAACTAAAAAATATTCAATCAGCGTAAAATCTGGACGTTTCTATATATTCACAATAAAAACTGTAGACACAAGCGGAAATGAAAGCGACGGTGTAAAATCAGAAAAAATAACGATTGCGGAAAACGTCGGGCCGATGTTGGACAGCCGCACAGAAAGCCTGAACTACATTTTTGGAACAGATTCAGTTGCAGAAATAACTCTTACAATCAGCCGCGAGCAATGGGATGAACTTTGTGCAAATTATGACAAAAATCCTAAAAACGAAGACTGCGTTCATGCCGACTTTGAGATGAAAAAAGGTAAAAATACTTGGCAAATCAGCGATATTGGAATGCGACTTCGAGGAAACACAAGCCGCCGCCGACCGCAGGTTGGCGAGCAATATTATCAGGCGCATTTTAAGCTCGACTTTGAAGAATGGCTCGACGATTCAGGCGAAGAACGAAAACTTGCCGGCTGCATGAAAGGCTTGAACCTTAAACGCTTTAAGGAAGACCCGACTTACGTGCACGAAGTTTTTGGCTACAACTATTTCCGTAAAAACGGAATATGGACAGCTCCACGCGCAGGCTATGCTCATCTTTTTATCAACATCAAGGAAAAAGATGGCACTACAAAAGAATTGAACTACGGTGTTTACGCAATGATTGAAGAAATCAACAAGCAGTTCTTAAAGGAACGCGCAGAATCTTTGCAGACAGCTGGAACTTTAGGCGGCGGAAAATTTTCCGACAACAAGGGCGACCTTTGGAAATGCTGCTGGCAGTCTAGCAATGGTCCTTCCATGTCAACAGATTATGATGTTTACCGTTCTTTTGGTGTGGAAGAAATTTTCCTTGATGAATCAAGAAGCCTTCGCTACGACTACGACCTGAAAACAAACAAGGATGAGCTAAGCGATGCCCGAAACAATTTTATCGATTTTATAGAAGAATTGAACAGTCTTAATTCAGAAGATGAAATAAAACAGTTTTACGAAAACAAGATGGACGTTGACTTGTTCCTGAAAACTTACGCCTGCAACGTGCTTTTAGGAATGGACGACGACTACTGGCGGAATCACAACAACTATTACTTCTATTTTGACACAAAAGGCAAGGCATATTTTATTCCTTACGATTACGACAACATCTTGGGAACAAACTGCTTTCCCGATACAGACACAGCCACAAAAAATCCTCTTGACTGGGGCGAAGGCATTTACGAAGCTCCGCTGATAGAAAAACTTCTTTCTGTTCCAGAAGTTAAGCAGAAGTACGTGGATTATCTTCTTGAGTTGAGCGAATCGGCTGTTTTTGTTGAAGGAAGCCAGACTGAAATCAAAAGGTTGCAAAGTTTGGTAAGAGATTTGACTTCAAGCGATGATATTGAATATGCAGACACATCAAAAACCATAAAAGATGATGTTGCCTCGTGGTGTTCAAACTACGGAAAATATCAGCTTTTGAGTGGAGATGAAACTGATAATTATTTTAAGGCGAAGGCAAAATCCGTTCAAGTTTACTGTAAACCGAAATATGTAGATATTGCGCTTGATTTGAATAATGGAGAGATACAAGATAAGAAGAAAAAGATCTGGAATTCCTCATATTTGATAAAAGATGCTTTAGTAGGAACTGCTGTAACTAACTACTATTATGATATTTGGCTAACTGGTTATGATTTTTTAGGTTGGTTCGATGCTAAAGAAAATGGAAATCCTGTTTCAGAAATTCCTGCTGAAAACACGACTTTGTATGCACATTGGGAAAAGCTTCCGCTATATCAAATTACGCGTAATTTGAATGAAGGCTCATGTAATGATGGTTCACCATATCCTCGCACAGAATCTTTTTATAAAGGTGATTGGATTCCTTGGTCTGATTCAATTTCAAATGGAGAAAAGTTCTTTTGCGGGTGGTATACAAAGCCAGATGGTGGAGAACTCGTTGAATATGCAACTGGTGATATGACTGTTTATGCGCATTACAAAGAACTTCCATATAAATATTGGTCTGAAACATCAGAAACTAAAGAGTCCATGGAATATTTGGAGTTTACATTTGTTCCAGATGATTTTAATTTGTCAGCAGATGAAATAAATTTTGTGGTTCCTGCCTGTGATCTTATTGGTTGGAACGGAAACTCTAAAAATGCCAGAATGACAAAAAATGAAGATGGAACATACAAGTTCACATTTTCAAGTTCTGAATATAATATTGCAGGAATGTGGTATGGCTATAAATTTGTTGTTAATGGTAGCAACTGGTTGGGTTATAAAAATTACAAATATGGTGAATATCTTCCAGAAGAATATAAACAGACAAATAATGAGGATGCTAACTTTTTGATTCCTGAACTAAAAAAATAAAATTCAAGTTTGGTTTACCCCCCCCCACCGCAAAAATCTTGCAGTGGGGGATTTTTTTTGCAAATACTGTTTTTCTATCTTCGCTAGTATTAATTTGCTTTATAAACTAATACTAGCAAGCTTTGTGTTCTAATACTTGTTTGTTAACTCTGCTAGTGTTATATTCATATTGGAAATGGGCAATACTATGATCCGTGGACTGGAAAGATAGGAAATATTTCTGATGAAGCATTGGCAACAAGTGGGTTAGGTGGTACTAGAAATTTTTCATATTCTGTAAATTAATACTAATATAAGGAATAATATTTAATCAGGAGATTCATAAAATGAAAAGAATATTACTTTTACTGTTTTTGTTTATACCAAATGTGATATTTTCTCAGGTTTTTCCAGCTAAGTTATTGAAACAGATTGAAAACACAGGTTTGTTTGATATTATATATGAAAATCAGAAGATTAATGATGATCAAAATTCTGGCAGATTTAAACTTGAAATCTTTTCTGAAACAAATGATATCTTTTCTAAAAAAACAATTAACTCTCTTAACGAGGAAATTTTTCCAGAACGTGAAAAAGTTACTTTTGACGACATAAAGTTAGAATTTGAAAAATGTACTGATATTTTTATGACTTATGGTCATTCTTATTCAAAATTTGATTGGATAAAAGGAAAAAAATTTGATTTTTCTGTAATGTATTCGCAAACTTTGTGGATGCGAATACAAGGTTTTGGTGTATATGTTTTCCGTGTTTTTGCAAAGGATTCTGTTTATACGCTCAGATTGTCTTATCCAATGGAGCTTGAGGATAGAAATGCAGATTTTGATTCTTTAAGCGATTACTTTTATTTTAAGGAAGGAACTAAAATGAATCTGCAAAAGGGGATTGAGGGAACTCAAGGATATTACAGTATAGACAGGAATGCCGCTGAATATTTTTACAATAAACTTGCCGCAGAGAATAAAACTCTTCCGGAATCCGCATTAAAGTTTCAGGATGCGAAAAAAACGTTAGAAAAAATATTAGCAAGGTTTTAAATTAAAAAGAAACATAATAAATGTTATAAAAGTAGGCTAGTTTGTTGAAAATTAAAAATATGCCTACTTTTTTTATTTAAAAATGACATAAATGAAAATGGAAAGCACGCTGAAGATGATCCTAAGATACACCCGATTTATGACTTTGAATTTTCAGGTGGACTTGTTTGTGTGCCACAGAGTTCAAATTCCTTTGCAATTTATGATAAAACCGGAAAAAAAATAAAAACAATCAACAGAATGAAACTAGAACATAATAAATTTACAAATAACTATATACTTGTTTCAGTTTGTTATGAAACTCCAAAAAAATTTGCTTTTTTGAATTCAAAAGGTGAAAATTCTTTCGGAGAGTTTTTTAAAGAAGCAACTTCTTTTGTAAATGGTTATGCAATGATTGTAAAGGATGAAAAAGATGCTTTGATAAACGTAACTGGAAAGACGTTTTTTTTGTGCTGAGTTTTTTAATGATTAAGTTGTTGGAATATTATATTTAAGGAGATTGAAATTTTTCATATTCTGTAAATTAACACGAATACAAGTGGATGGTTACTATACAAATTCCGAATCAGATAATCCAAATTATCTATTGTCAAGGTAAGATATGAAAGCATTATTTCTTTTTGTATTTATGTTTTTAGTGGGATTTAATATCTTTGCAGAAGGAAAATTTCCTAATAAACATCAGTTTGAGGTGAAAAATCCAGATGGCAGAATATTTGAACTTGATTCGGATGTTCAGAATATATTTGATGTTCTAGGAGAACCTTTAAAAAAAGAGAATTTATGGGCGATGTATCCGAACGCAAGTTGTGCTTTGTATTGGATTGAATATGATGGAATTGCATTCATGTATTATGATATAAATAATAAACTTGTTCGTATCGTTATAAATGATGAAAAATATAGAATAGTTGATAACGATATAACAGTTGGAGCAACTTATGAAAAGATAATTGAGTCTTATGGAAATCCTGAACGCTCTGCTGAATATTTTAATGAGCAAAATTCTAGAAAAGAATTGCAGCTTGTTTATTCCACAGAAAATACTGATCTTTCATATGTTGAACAGACTGCTGAGCACTACTATTGGATTGTTTTTAATATTGACGTTGAGACACAGAAATGTAATTCGATATATGTAAACTGGAATGTTGATAATTAATCAGGAAATTTATAAAATATGTATTTATATAACACTTTTATCTATAAAAAAGTGTGTTAAAACTTGCATTTTTTGTAGATAAAAGTGTAAAATTATTGCATGAAACGTAATAATTTTTATCAGTTGCTTCAATGGAAAAATTTAAGAAATAGAAAACCTCTTGTTGTTTTTGGGGCAAGACAGATAGGAAAAACTTATTCTGTTCTGGAATTTGGTAATAAAGAGTACGAAAATGTTGTTTATTGCAATTTTGAATTTGATGCGGAATTAAAATCAATTTTTCAGAAAGACTTGAATCCGCAAAGAATCATAAAATCTTTGGAAATTATAAAGAACTGTACGATTTTAAAAGAAAAAACTCTTGTATTTTTTGATGAAATTCAGGCATGTGAAGAAGCTTTGACTTCGTTAAAATATTTTTGCGAGCAGGAAAATGAATATCACATAATTTCTGCCGGAAGCCTTTTGGGACTAGCTATAAACCATGGAAAATATTCATTTCCTGTTGGAAAGGTTGATATGCTGAATATGTTTCCAATGACTTTTGATGAATTTTTAATTGCAACAAAAAATGATGCTTTGTTGGAAGAAATTGTTGAGCATGCAAAGACATTTGAGCCAATGGAACAGGTTATTCATGAAAAAGCATTGGAGCTATATAGAACATTTTTGGTGGTTGGAGGTTATCCGGAAAGTGTAAAAACTTTTATCGAAACTGGAGATTTGAATCTTGTTCGTTCTGTACAAAATAATATTTCAAATGCGTATATTTCTGATATGTCAAAATATGCAAGTCCTGCAGAAACCGTGAAAAGTATAGCAATTTTTGACAGTGTTCATACTCAGCTTGCAAAGGAAAATTCAAAATTTCAATATTCTTCTATAAAAGTTGGAGCTCGTTCAAAAGATTATGAGGTTTCCTTGTTATGGCTTGAAAGTGCAAGAATCGTTTTAAAATGTCGTCTTGCAACAGAAGGAAAATATCCTGTGAATCTTTATGAAGTATTGGATAATTTTAAGCTTTATTATTCAGATGTGGGTTTGCTTTCTATGAAAATGGGCATAAATTCAACGGCTTTGATTCAAAATTTAAATGTTTCAGATAAAGCGAATGGAATTCTTGCGGAAAATTATGTTGCGCAAGAATTAAATGCTGCTGGAAAAAAACTTAATTATTGGAGTTCTGGAAATTCCGCTGAGGTGGATTTTGTTTTTCAGGCAGATTCGGTTCAAAGTGTAATTCCATTGGAAGTAAAATCTGCTGATAATGTCCGCGCAAAAAGTCTTAAAAAATTCATTCAGCTTTATTCACCGTCTTTTTCAATAAGAGTATCTGCAAGGAATTTTGGTTTTGAAAATGATATAAAATCAATTCCGCTGTATGCGTTGTTTACTATAAGAAATGATAACTAATAAAACTCTTATGTAAGAAAAAAATCAGATTCCCTACCTTTCATACGTCTTCAGAATCGATTCGGCGGTCTGAAGGCGGCTTTGGCGCAGGTTCATGGCTTGTTTTTCTATGTATTTGTGGGCTTGCGGTTCGGTCATCTGCAGGTATTGGATTAAAATACACTTTGCACGGTCAATCAGGCGGATTTCGTCAATTTTTTTCTGAAGTTTTACATTCTCGTTTTCAAGGACTTGAACGCGTTTTCTGCTGGCAATCAAAAGTTTTACAGCCTGATAAAAGAATTCCGGGCTTACTGGCTTTGGAAGGACAAAAACACCGGCATCCTCAATGTCGGGGCTTATGTCATAAACTTTGTCATTGTTTACGATTAAGATAATTCCGGCATCCGTCTGCTCTGCAGCATACAACGAAAAATCATCGCCAAATTCATCTGGAAGGGGCGAGTCCACAATAATCAGGTCAAACTGGTCAGAAATCAAGTCGCGGCGGGCTTCTGCACAGTTTTGGGCCGTAACAATCCGGCTGAACGGCTGCGAATTCAGCAAATCAGAGATAATTCCAAGAGTTGTGTTTGTGTTAGAAACTATTAAAACCGAATCCATCTACTTTCGTTTTATCCAGCAATAAGATTATTCTTTTTCGGCATCAACAAATGCGTTTAAAGTAACTTGCGGCAGAATCTTCTTTACAAATTCACTGTTACATGCAATCTGGACTGCTTCTGAAAGTGATTTTGGCAAAGTCTGCACGTTTTTCAGCTCATCCTGCGAAGCGTGGAAAGCATCCAGCGTCAGTTCCGGTGGAAGTTTTGTCTTTTTTTCGATTCCTTCAAAACCTGCGGCAAGAATCAGCGCGAGCGCGGCGTACTGGTTGCAGCTTGGGTCAGGGGAACGGATTTCCATGCGGCTTCTTGTTTTGTCAGAAGTTTCTGGAATGCGGATTAACTGGCTTCTGTTTGCGCGGCTCCAGCCAATGTAAAGCGGTGCCTCAAAATGACCAAGTCTTTTGTATGAATTTTCGTTCGGGTTCAAAAATGCGGTTATTTCGCGGATTCGTTCAAGGATTCCTGCGATAAAATATTGCGCTTCTTCATTAAAATCTGAAAAAAGATTTTTGCGTTCCTTTTCGATTGAAATATTGATGTGAAGTCCGTTTCCCGGTTTTCCGTCAATTGGTTTTCCTGCAAAATTTGCGTCCAGTCCGTTTCTTGCGGCAACTGTGCGCACAACAGTCTTGAATGTTGAAAGATTATCAGCGGCTTTTAGCGGAGATGCGTAGACAAAATCAACTTCGTGCTGACCAGGACCCGTTTCGTGGTGGCTTACTTCCGGCTTGATTCCCATCTGTTCGAGCGTAAGGCAAATGTCGCGGCGGATATTTTCCCCTTTATCCAACGGCGCAAGGTCGCAGTAACCTGCGTTGTCATGCGGAATATTTGTTACATTGCCTTTTTCGTCCAACTGAAAAAGATAGAATTCACATTCTGTTCCAACATTTATGCTGTAACCTTTTTTTGCTGCTTTTTCAACAACTTCTTCAAGCAGGCTGCGGATGTCTCCTTCAAACGGAGTTCCATCCGGGTACCGTATGTTGCAGTAAAAACGCACAACTCTTCCGTGCTGAGGTCGCCAAGGTAAAACTGAAAGCGTAGAAGCGTCCGGCACAAGATACAAGTCGCTCTTGTTTACGCTTAAAAATCCCTTTACTGCGCTTGCGTCAAAGGAAATTCCAGATTTAAAAGCCCGCTCAAGTTCGCTTGGCTGAATGGAAATACTTTTTATCGTTCCAAAAATGTCCGTAAAGAATAGCTTGATGAATTTCACATCGTTTTCGGCAATGTATGTCAGAACTTCATTTTCTGTGTATTCCATGAAAAAACCTCCAGAAGGTAAGAAAATTATACTTTATCTTTAAAAAAAAAACACTATCGACTAAAATAAATATATGAAGATTAAATTGAGTTTTAAAAAAATTATTTTCCTTATTGTTGCGCTGATTATTTTTCTGATTGCACTTTCTCTTGTTGTCATCGGGATTTCCAGCCACAGACCAACGGCTGCATTTTATGGAATAAGCGCATCAAATCAGGAGCAGATTGCAAAAGTTCTTCAGTCAACTACCGCAAAAAAGAAAGGAAGATTTTTACCGTTCAATATTGTTACTTTGGACAATTCTGTTTCTTTGGAAAACGCGCTGAAAAAACAAAAGGCTGACATAGTTTTTGTGTACCGTGGAAAAAATTCTGATTATGCGGCGTCCAGGGCGGCAAAAAAACATACGACTTTTGATATTGAACTTTTAAAGGGTATGACAACTTCCGTGCGAAAAACAGCGTTTATTCAGGATGGAAAAGTTGCTGCGGTTCCTCTTTTGATTGATAACTATGAACTTGATGTTCATACTGAAAAATTCCGGGCAAGCAATATAAAAACGCTCGGCACGCTTGAAGATTTGGAAAAACTTGCGTGGATTACAAAATCTTCTACGCCGTCGCCGATTATTTTTCCGGGTGGCGACAACGATTTTCTTATAAATATTTTCGGTGCGCTGGTTGAGGCGGTTTCCGGCAAATCGGCGTGCATTGAAGGCAAAGAAAAACTTGAAAAGCTGATTGATTCAGGAAAGGCGAACTACAATTCTTATGTTGAGGTTTTAAAGGAACTTTTTGCGGACGGAAATGCGTACAGTGAGGCTTATAAACTTTTAAGAAGCTGGTCTCAGAAGGAAATTCTTCCAAAAAATATTTATCAGATTAATGTGCGCGACATGAAGATTTTTATGCAGACAGAAATCGTAACAGCCGCGTTCCAGAATCTTTCTGAGCACAGGACTTTTGAACGTCCGGTTATTGCAAAATATACTTCCGTTTATATTCCGGCGGCAACAGAAACTTCGGAGCGAAATTTTACTTCTCCTGTTGTGCTTGGAATTTCTCTTACAAAAGACAAGATTGCGCGTTCTGCGGTTGAAAAACTTGCGGATGAATTTCAGAGTCAGCTTAGCTTTGCGACAGGTCTTGCTCCAGTTCAGGCAAGTTGTTCAGTCCCTGATGTCCAGGCGGATGATGTTCGCTATTGGGTTGCCGCTTCGGATGAGCCACTTCCGGCATTGGCCGACTGGATTTTTACAACGAAAGGTCAGAAAAACGCTTTTGCGGATGCCCTAAGAAATCTTTTGCGTTCTTAGAATCCGGATTAATAAGATAATTCCGCGGAAGCATAGCTCAATCGCCATTGCAATCCAGATTCCGACCAGACCAAAAGGTTTTACAAGCCAGAACGAAAGACCAAGGCGCACAATCCATAGGCTGATTAAGTTTAAAATGCTTGGAACAAGTGTGTCGCCTTTGCCGCGCAGGACGCCTGTTGAAACGATTGCCGCCGCAAACATCGGTTCTGCAAAAAGCTCAATTCTTAGAATTTTTGTGGCAAGATTTTCAATCTCTTTGTCTGGCGTTAAAAACTGAAAAACAAACGGGCACAGAAAATACATTGCTGCACCGATTAGGCTCATAATCAGAATTCCGGCTACAATTGTAATTGTTGAAAATGATTTTGAAAGGTCGTTGCGTTTCGCACCGTAGCTTTGCCCAACCAGCGTGCTTGCCGCTTCTTGAACGCCATAGCCGGGCATATAGCACAATGATTCTGCTGTTGTCGCAAAGGAATTTGCCGCAATAGCAACCGCGCCCAATGGAGCGATTATTCTTGCGACAATTACCAGCGCGCCGGAAAATGCTGAACTTTCAAGTCCGACTGGAACTGCAAGTTTTATCGCCTTTGAGACGCAATATTTGCTCATGGAAAAATTCTTAAAATTCTTCAGATTCAGGTAATCCGAAAAACGCAGGGTATAAATCGACATGATAAACGCGGTGACAAACGCTGCCGCCGCAGAGCCTAAAGCTGCGCCTTTTACACCAAGGTTAAGCGCAAAAATAAAAAGCCAGTTGAACAAAATATCCAGCAGGCACATGGCTGCATTCATTGCGGCCGGGAATTTCATGTTTCCTGTGGACTGTAACATTCCGCTCATCAGATAGACAACTTCAAAAAACGGTGTTGAAAGTCCAAAAATCAGAAAATACATTGTTGAGTCATGGAAAAGATTTTGTGGCGCTCCAAGCCATTTTGGAAGCTCAAGACAAATTGAAGAAGAAATTCCTGCCAGAACCAGCGAATAAATAAGGCATACGATTATTGACTGGAAAAAGACATTTTTTGCCTTTTCTTTTTCTCCGGCGCCAACAAGATGTGCAACCTGAACGTAAAAACCGACGCACATTGCGTGCGCCAGACTTCCAATTACCCAAGTTGAGGATGCTACAAGTCCTATAGAAGCGGACGCCTCTGCACCCATTGAACCGACCATTGCCGCATCAATGTACTGCATAAGAATTGAAGAAATCTGCGCAAGAATTCCGGGTACGCTAAGCTGCCACACAAATTTTATCTGCTGTTTAAACGAAAGCGACGAGGAATTCTTTAGTAGTTGCGAAAGATCAAAACTTTGCATTTGAAGTGGCTTTGGTAAATCTTTAAAGCTGTTTGATTACATTAACCATTTCGATTGCGCCAAGAGCGCAGTCGTAACCTTTGTTTCCAGCTTTTGAACCGGCGCGTTCAATTGCCTGCTCAATATTTTCTGTTGTGATTACGCCAAACATTACAGGAACTCCATTTTTAAGGCTTGCCTGTGCGATTCCTTTGGAGACTTCAGCGCAAACGTAGTCGTAATGGCTTGTTGAACCGCGGATTACTGCGCCAACTGCGATAACTGCATCATATTTTCCGCTTGACGCCATCTTATCTGCAATCACAGGAATCTCAAATGCGCCTGGAACCCAGACAGCTGTAATGTTTTTGTCCTCGACTCCGTGGCGGACAAGACCATCTACCGCGCCTGCGAGCAACTTGTTTACAATAATTTCATTGAAGCGTGATGCTACAATTCCAACTTTCATTCCTTCTGGGGCAACCAGTTTACCTTCTACAAGTTTAATTTCATTCATATTAATATCCTCTTTGTGGTTTTGCACCATATTGCATATTTTTTAGCAGAAGACAAAGCCTCTGCCGTGAAGTGTTTTTTTTCTACAGACGCTCCTTGAAAATATGACCCATTTTATCGCGTTTTGTTTTCAGGTAAAAGCGGTCGTATTCTTGTGGGGCAATTTCGATTGGTTCACGTTTTGCGACTTTCAGTCCAAATCCATCTAGTCCGTAGATTTTGTCAGGATTGTTTGTAAGAAGTCTTAATGATTTGCAACCTAAATCCCTAAGAATCTGCGCACCAATCCAATATTCCCGCAAATCCGGCTTGAAACCGAGCTTTACGTTCGCTTCAACAGTATCAAATCCTTCTTCCTGAAGTTTGTAGGCCTTAAGCTTATTTATAAGTCCGATTCCTCGTCCTTCCTGGCGCATGTACAATACGATTCCTCGTCCTTCTTCCGCAATTTTGCTCATTGCCGCATGCAGTTGCGGACCGCAGTCGCAGCGTTGCGAGCCAAAAACATCTCCTGTAAGACATTCTGAATGAACCCGGCACAGAACGTTTTCACCGTCTCCAATATCGCCGCGAACCAATGCAACATGATGTTCTCCGGTAATATCATTCACGTAGCCATAAATGTCAAAATCGCCCCATTCTGTCGGGAGTTTTGCTTTTGCCTCTTGTACAACGTGCTTTTCGTGAAGCCTTAAGTAATCCTGCAGTTCTTTTATCGTTATGAATTTCAGGTTGAATTTTTTTGCAAGTTCCCAAAGTTTCGGTGTCCGCATCATTGTTCCGTCGTCATCCATAATCTCGCAGCATAAACCGCATTCTGGAAGCCCTGCAAGACGGCACAAGTCAACAGTTGCTTCTGTGTGTCCATTTCGCACGAGAACACCACCTTTTCTTGCAATCAGCGGAAACATGTGTCCCGGCCGGCGAAAATCTTCTGGCTTTGAATCAGGATTTACGCAAGCCAGCGCGGTAATCGAACGTTCCGCCGCGGAAATTCCTGTTGTTGTGGATTTGTGGTCAATTGAAACTGTGAATGCTGTCTCGTGGTTGTCTGTGTTTTCCGCAACCATCGGAAAAAGGTTCAGCCGCTTTGCAATATCATTGCTCATCGGAGTGCAAATCAGACCCTTTGCGTGCGTTGCCATCATGTTTACATTGGCCTGAGTCGCAAAAGTTCCGGCACAAATCATATCGCCTTCGTTTTCGCGGTCAGGATCATCCGTAACCAGAATAATTTTTCCATTGCGAAGTTCTTCCAACGCTTCTTCTATTGTATTGTACTTATATTCCATAAAAACCTCTGTCTAAAAAAATGTCTAGTCTGTCACAATATCTTTTGAAGAACCCGGTTTTCGCCGTTCTGCTGCAAGGAATTTGGATTCTTTTCCGGTGATGTGCTCAATTTCCATGACAAGCATCCTGAGCGCGGCAAGTTCAAGGTCGATTTCTTTATTTTTTTCTTCATCGTGGTTCGGTCGGTATTTTTCCGCAAGTTCGCTAACGAGCCGTCGCATTTCTTTTGGTTCGTCAACGATATGTATTTTTCCAAAAGCAATTACGCTCTTAAAAAATGTTGAATATTTTTCTGGAACAACTTTGTCCTGCGCAATTATTGTAAAACTGCATTTTTCGCAACTTTTAATTGCGTCAATTTTGTGTCCTTCGCGTCCGCAATGAAAAACGATTTTTCCGTCAAGATAAACAAAGCTCAGCGGAACTCCATAAGGGTAACCGTCATCGCCAATCAGGTTCAGAACCCCGCTTGTCGCAGAATTTAAAATCTGTTCGACTTCTTCCTGCGGAATATATTGGTTGCATCTTCGCATTTTTCTAAAATCAGTCATTTTTGCCTCCAGATTTTCTTTTTAAGGGGCGGACAACAACGTTCGCATCTCCGTCGCTCACTAATCTGCAAAAGCCCAAGGTCTTTTGCAGACGCCATATTCTCAATCAGAAGGGCGGACAACCGCCCTACGGCCGCACTCCGTTGCGTCCTACCTTGCCGAGCGGGCTTCAAACGCCAGCCCGCAACGCCCCGGCTTATCCGTTCAGCCAGTCTAAAAGTTTTTTGTCTTTTTCAGACTGCTCAGAGTTTACATGGTTCATCAGTTTTTGTACGTATTTTCCAATCACATCGTTTTCAAGATTTACAATATCTCCGGCTTTTTTTGAAAGCAGTGTTGTCTCTTTTCCTGTGTGGGGAATCACGCTTACCGCAAATTCTTTTTCATTAACTTTTGCAACTGTCAGGCTGATTCCATCAATGGCGACAGAGCCTTTTTCAATAATCAGATTTAAAATCGTGCGCTGCGCAGAAATATAAACCCAAACAGCGTTTCCGTCATTCCGCACCTTTAAGATTTTTCCAGTTCCGTCAATGTGCCCGGAAACAAAATGTCCGCCAAAACGTCCGTCCGCAGCCATTGCCCTCTCAAGGTTTACTTGGCTTCCTTTTTTTAGTGAACCAAGATTTGAGCGGCTTATAGTTTCGTTCATCACATCTGCTGTAAAATTTAAAGATTCTATGTTTGTGACCGTCAGGCAAACACCATTTACTGCGATGCTGTCGCCAATTTTTGTGCCATCAAGCACTTTTTGTGCCGCAATGCAGATTTTTCCATTTCCTGCAGAAAGAATTGTTCCAGTTTCTTCAATAATTCCAGTGAACATAAAAAAAACCCTTTTCAGGGCTTGTTCAAAATAAATCCAGCAATAATAGAATTGCACTTAATTTACTTCTTTCATCCAGACTTTACTGTCGGTTACGGAATCACACCATATCTTGCAAAAATATTGCTCGCTGACTTACGAAAAACGCACACAGCCGGTGAGGAATTTCACCTCGCCCTGAAGTTGAATATATGTTAGCTAAATCCGCAAAGTTATTCAAGAAAAAAAAATGCTCCAGCAAGTGGAGCATTTTATAAACCTAAAAAACTTAGTTTTTAGCGCGTTCTACGAAAGAACCGTCGCGTGTGTCGATTACGATTTTTTCGCCGTCATTGATGAACAATGGAACGCGAACTTCGATTCCTGTATCAAGAGTTGCAGGTTTCAAAGATTTTCCAGAAGTATCGCCTTTTACGCCAGGTTCTGTGTAAGTGATTGTGCGTGTAACCTGAACAGGCATTTCAATACCAACTGGTTTTCCTTCGTAGAATGTAAGTTTTACTTCAAGATCATCTTCTGGAGTGATGTATCCAGCGTAGTCTCCAAGATTTTCTTTTGGAAGTTCAAACTGCTCATAAGTTTCCTGATCCATGAAAACGTAAGTATCGCCATCAATATAAGAAAGTTTTGTTGTGTGAGCGTCAAGATCAACTTCATCAAATTTTTCGCCGGCATCAATTCCAAGATCCATTGTTGATTTTGTAACAAGGTTCTGAACGCGAAGATTTGTAACCATTCCGGCACGACCAGAACGCTGGCCAAGCATTTTCTGAACGATAAGTGGATTGCCCTCATACATAAAAGCTGTTCCAACTTTTAACTGTGATGTCATTAACATAAAATATAACCTCAAAAATAAAGTTTTTTACTAAATAATTTTAACTAGTATATCGCTTTTTTTTTAGATTGTATACTGTTCAAAGTTTGATTTTCTTGCCTTGGGGTTTTCTGTAAAAGATTCAGTTATTTATTTTTATTGTTATCTGTCGTAGGCTTCATTACAACGAAGAGCATTTTTCTCCCATTCTTTTAACACTTTAGGATTACGAATTATATCTGTTATCAAAATTCCTTTACTGTTGGGCATTTCATTTCTGATTTTTCTATAGGTTGACCGTGCTGCAGAATCCCTTTTCGTAAACTGAGGATTATATACACTACATTCTGCATTAAAGACTTCCTTAAATTCTAGTTTTTCAAATGCCTTTTCACTTTTTAGTACTATCTGGTTTCCCAATTTTCCAAGCATCATTGCCTTTGTAAGAACCTGAACTGTAATAGCACCGTTCATAAAATCTCTTACGAAAGAAAAATAGCTGTCATCGGCACGCCAGCCTACAATTACGTCATAAGGCTTTAAATCCAGTACATAATTTTTCTTTACAAAATCAAGGGCTTCTTCGTTCTGAACGTCATCAACCTTGCGGTTTTCAATCAGGATATTAAGCCAGTTCATTACAGAATATTTTTGATTATTAAGATACAGAAATTTTAAATCAGAAGTATCAAGCGAATAAGAATTTATATATCCAAAACCTTCTGTCTTTTTCTGGCACGCCCATTCACCTGCAAGATTTTTATCCTGTGTACAGTAAAATCCCTGACCATAATCATTGTCAATTTTTCCGCCTGCTAAGAAAGGGTTTTTTATAATTTGAGTTGATCCATGATATAAAAGTAAATTATTTGCCATTTGTGTTTACTCCTAAAATTATCTCGTCCATATACTCGACCATCCGCATTTTATTTTCTTCATGAAAAGTTGGATATGCAGTTTCAAAACGCTTAAGGCTGAACTTTTCAAAAATCGTCTTGTAGAAAATATTTCTATACCATTGATAAAAGGCTGCAATCCAGCCAATCCAATATTCTTTACCTGGATTATAAGGCGGGCTTGGAATATTTCTTTGAATTCCGCAGATTTCTAAAGCAAGTTCACAACCGCTTATTCCACTGACATAATGAGGATTTCCAATTTCAAGCAAATGCAGATATTCAAAGTTCAGGAATTTTTCAACATAATCAAACAAGGATATTTTTAATGCTCTTGTAGCATAATCAAAAGAATGGGCAACCGTAATCTGAGCATCATTTATGTAAAGTTCACTGTAGGCACGTGTAGACATCTTGTGCTCACTGTTGTAATCGTCAGTTCGCTGTGCTTTCACTTCGTTTTTGATGTCTTCTTCTATTTTTTCCTGTAAGATTTTTGTTTTCATAAAATTAGTTCCTTAGTAAAGGTTTTCTCTTTGCCATAGCAAAAGATGGTTTTCTATAAGTTGTTTATTAATTTTTTTTGCAAGAATATCCCGACTATCAAAAAAATGTTCAAAAATCGGAAGGTCTTTGGAACTTACTGCATATTTTATCGTATTTCGCCCAAAACCTTTTGTTCCTTTTGTGGTACGATGTTGCTCAAGACTATATATATTTTGATTTTCTTTCTTGTTATAGTCAATATTTGGATTTTTTCCCATAATTGCGTTTGTTATGTCATAAAAACTGTCATTCCAGTCTTTATCCTGGAGGTTTTCATTTTTATGATAATATTTAAATATCTGCAAAGCTGCGTTATATAAATCTTTTGCCTCTTTTGAAAAATCAAACTGACTTAAAAATTCCCTAAAATCAAAAGGCTTTTGTTCTTCTAATTGAGTAAAAAGGTCTTGCTCTGAACTGTCTGGAAAAAGTACGTTTAAATCATTCTTTTCACAACCGAGTTCTTCTGCAGTAAATGGCATGATATAATTTTTTATTCCGGGGTTTTTATTTGAAAAAGCGTTTTTAACATAAAATAGTGAAAACATAATTGAATCAGAAAACAATTCTTTGGAAATTTCATCTATTCTGCCTTTGTGTACATAAATATTTCTTTCAAAATATTTACCATGTGCATTAAAATTTAAGCCTTTCATCAACAAACACCAGATTAGATTATTTGTTGTAATTGCATTGGAACCATTTTTGCATTCTTTATTTATAAGATTTATAACATTGCTTAAATAGCACCATTCTCCTAATATCATCCCTTTATTTTCTTTTTTTATTTTATTTTCTATTTCTGAAATTAGATTAGGACTTTCATAATCATAAACGTAATTACCCTTAAAAATAAAAGAGCCTTTTTCCAATTCATACCGTTTTGTCTTTATTTCTTTCTTAGAAATAGTTTCGCCGGAATCTTTGTCAAATATTACTTGTGAAATAGGCCAGTCTGAAAGATAAAATGTTTCTTTGGCACTTGAGAAAATATGTGAAACAATCTTATATCCGCTGCTAATGTAGTTTTCGATTTCGCTTCGCAAAAAACTTTCGGTCATGTAATAAAACACAATAACTTGCGGCTTTAATTCAACAACTTTGTTAAAAAACTCAATGGCAAGATTATTCTTAAACTCCTTTTTTCTTTGGTACGGCGGATTCATTACAATCATCAGTCTTTTGCCTTCACGCTGGGCAATTTCTGTTATGTCAAGGTTTGTTCCTTTATATTTGAACTTCGGCTGGTCTTTGTTTTTTAAATAATCAAACTGCATGGAGTTTTCAAAGCCTTTGATTTTGCAGATGTCAACGTCCATCTGTTCAAGGGTGGAAAGATAACAATACTGCTTAAAATCTTTTCCGAATTGATTTTCAAGGTTTCCGACACCTGCACAAGGGTCAAAGACTATAAAATCGTTCATGTTGTAGTGTTTGTTTAAAATTTCAACCTGTTTTTGAACAAAACAAGTGGGCGTATATTCTCCGCCAGTATCTTTTCTGTATTTATCTGAATAAAGCGTACTTGACCTTTCAAGAATTTTTAAGAATTCGTGTTTTTCCGGCGGTCTTTTATATTTTTTCCAGAAGAAGTTATATTTTTCTGCATCGGTGATTGTGTAATATAAAGAAGAACTTTCGCCAGTGTATTTAATTCCGTCAATCTGCTCATCAATAAACATCAGTTTATAATGACTTAAATTTGTTCCTTCGCGGATTAAATCTTGTTCCTGGTTTTCAAAAAGTTCCGCGTTGTTCATATCATCAGAAATAAAAGATTTTTTGTATTTTGTGCCGTTTAAGATGTCTACAAGAAAAAGATTTATTAAATCCTGTTCATCTAAAATCTTTTCTCTGAATAAAACTTCATTTTTCCACTGGTTGTAAACGACATTAAAATTCTTTTCAGTAATGCTGATTACAGTTTCTCCATCTGTTTTTAGAAGTCTGTAAAATTCTTTTATTTCATCATTTTTATATATTGTGATTTTTCCGTAAATGCGGTCATTTATTCTGTCAATTGCATCTTTTGTTGGCATGCTTGGCTTTTCAGAATTCCAATTTATGTCATTATTGTACATTACAGAGTTTTCAGAACAATCAATCAGTTCAAGAACATCGTTTTTTTCTGCGTCCTGATAAACAAGGGCAACCCGGCTTAAAATTTTTGTCTGCTTTTTGTTTGTGAGAATTACCTGAGCCCGTGCTTGACGTAATGATGTTTCATTTGAAATTATAAATTTTGTTTCAATATACAAAAGATAATTCTGTTTCTTGTCTTTTAAAAGAACATCAACCTGATTTAAAACATCTAAATCCCATGTGCCTTTGTCAAAATATTTTTCGCAAAATTTTTTTTTATAGTTTACTTCTTCACTTTTCATGATTTATCCTATTGTGTCTTATTTTTGTCTGTAACATAATGTCTTACAACATCAAATCAATCTCTTTTTTCAGAATCATTTAAAAAAACATTATTTATATATTTAATAAATTCCAGCAAATGTTCAGTAAGGTTTCCATTTTTTAAAAGGGAGTCTGAAAAATCCTTGAAGCCGCCGCAAAGTTTCTTGTAGTTTTGCAAAAAATTATTCAACGCGTTTTCTAATTTTTGAGTTTCAGCATTTGTTGTGTTATAAACTTGCCAGCATTTTTTTACGATTCCAAAATCTTCCGGGGCAAAATGAACGCTCATTCTATCCAAAAGCGCATTTACTTTTACAAGTTGATATTCCTCGGTCTGCGGATATGCGTGCCAAACAAAAGGAACTCCGCAAAGGCAGGCGCGGCTTAGGCTGTCTTCCCCACGGATAAAAAGTAGCGGAGTTTTTGCAAGAAGCGCATCCCATTCAGTTTGAGGAAGAAACGGCAGTTCCTCCAGCGCAAACAAGTCTTTTTCCTCGGATTTTTTTGTTTTATAAGCCGCAAAAAAAGAATCAAATCCTGCTCCTTTTGCCAAAAGCAAATTTATTCTTTTCTCATTTTTATTGTTGAAATTCTGTAATGCGCGGATTATCGGTGAATAATTTCGGGGATAACCAAAAAACAGGATGTTGAAAGAATTTTCGTTTTCATTTATTCGGTTTTCCAATGCAGAAATAAAAGGCTTGTCTAAAATAAGGCCGCCAGTTTTTTCTGTGAACCCTGGCATAAAATTCACTTTTTGAACTTTTGCGCTTCTTGTAAGACTTTGCAGTTTGTGAAAAGTTTCTGCGTAAGGCTCAGCGGTAAGATAATCAATCATAATTATATGAACGATATTTTGAACTTTTTCTGTAAAAAGCAGAGTTTCAAGCCATTCCGGGCGGCCGCACTGAAAACATTCAAGGATTATTTTGGGCGGATTTTTTCGGAATGTTTCAAGACAAGTTTTTTCTGCGTTCCAGTTAAAAATCTGCCATCCATTTGCGTTTTGTTCATCTTTTAACGGGTCAATTTGCGGACATAAAAGACTGAAAGATTTTAAATTGTCAGCGACGATTCTGAGTTTCAGTTTCGGGTAAAAATCAGAAAGCGAACGTGCAAGGCGATAAACAAATCCGATGTCGCCAAAATTGTCCACAACTTTGCAAAGAATTGTGATGTCTAAAGTTTTTTCTGAAAAGTCAGCCGCATTTAAAGCCATAAAAATATTTTACGCAAAATATCAGCTTTGAACAATCTTTTTTATAATGGCTTGATGTTGAGTTTGTTGTTGAATTCATAAATTGAATGGGCGGGAAGAAAAAGAAAGCGGCAACCGAGCCATTCGGTGCGATGGCAAGCAATTTTTGAAGAAAATTGCGCAGTCCGATACCTTGGTACGCTCCGCATGGCGAATTGCTGCGCTTTTTCTGGTAGCTCATTCAATTTGTTTCACAAAAAATAAAAATCGTCATTCAGGCTATAACATTGAATTTGTTGCGTTTCTTCTATTATAATATGTTTATAATTTGAAATTCTAGGAGTGCAAAAATGGAAAAATTAAAGATTCTTTTGGCTAAGGGCCGAATTTATGAATCGGTTTACGAACTTTTGAATGATGTAGGAATTTCCATTCATTTGCCGGATAGAACTTATTTCCCTGTTACAAACCAAGAGGATTTGGCTTTTCAGGTTGTAAAACCTCAGATTACAAGTGCTTTGCTTGCTCAGAATTGTGCTGATGTTGGATTCAGCGGAAAAGATTGGGTTTATGAAAATGGCGTAGAAAATGATGTTGAAGAAATTATGGATTTGGGGTTTGATCCTGTCCGCATTGTTGCCGCTATTCCAGAAACAAAAGATTACGAAAAATTGCTGAAAGGCAAGATTACAATCGCAACTGAATATCAGAATCTTACAAAAAAATATATTGCCGCAAAAAAAATTGACGGAACAATATTCCGCACATGGGGAACTTCTGAAGGTTTTGTTCAGGACAATGATGATGCTCTTGCGCAGATTCTTATTGATAACACTTCAACAGGTTCTTCTTTGCGCGCAAACCGGCTGAAGATTGTTGATACGCTGATGGAATCTTCAACGCGGATGTATGCTTCAAAAGAAGCGATGAAAAATCCTGCCAAAAAACAGAAAATCCTTGAGCTTAAAATGCTTTTTGAGGCGGTTCTTGCAGCCCGTTCGCGCGTAATGCTTGAAATGAACGTTGCGAAAGCTGATTTTGACAAGCTGATAAAAGGAATTCCTTCAATGAAAAGCCCGACCGTTTCACCTTTGTTTGGCGATGATGGTTATGCTGTAAAAATTGCGGTTAAAAAAAGTGAAGTTCCAACTTTGCTTCCAAAATTGCAGAGTCTTGGCGCAACTGATATTTTGGAATATGAATTGCGCAAGGTTATCTTGTAATATTAGATTTTGGAATTTTTTAAGGATTGAAAATGGCTCGCATATCAACTGTTGAACGAAAAACCGGGGAAACGCAGATTTCTCTTACATTGAATCTTGATGGCTCTGGCAAATGCGAAATGGAAAATCCGATTGGATTTTTTGACCATATGTTGCGTTCTTTCTGCAAGCACGGACTTTTTGATTTAAGCGGCACAATTAAGGGGGATCTGAATGTTGACCAGCATCATCTGATTGAAGACACTGGGATTGTTCTTGGCGCATGTTTTGCAAAAGCCTTGGGCGATTGTGCCGGAATCTACAGAACCGGCTCGTTCTTGTATCCGATGGATGAGTCATTGTTGCGTGCGGCAGTTGATTTTGGTGGGCGTCCATTTCTTGTCTGCAATGCGGAACTTACAGGAATTCCCTTGGTTAGTTTGAACGCAAACGGCGTTGAGGCAAGTTTCCAGACTGATTGTTTTGAAGATTTCTGGCAAGCTTTTGTAAACAGCGCACAATGCAATCTTCACCTTGATACATTGCGTGGCCGCAGTGATCATCACAAAATGGAAGGTTTATTCAAAGCCGCAGCCCGTGCAATCCGTGCCGCTGTGGAAATTGACCCACGCCGAAACGGCTCGATTCCTTCCACAAAAGGCACGATTGGTTCGTAAATTCTAAAATTGATGGAAAAAAAATAAAAAAGGCAGTTCTTTAATTTTATAAAAGAACTGCCTTTTGTTTTTGATTGTTCAGAATAAAATTTTATTTTTCTGATTCGTCAGTGCCGTTGATTACGCTGCTAAGGTCGAAAAGTGATATATAAGATTCAAGTTCAGAAATATCTGAGATAGTCTTGTAATTGTAGATAACATTTCCGTTCAAATCGCATACATTGATTTTAAGAGAACCTTTTGAAGTGTCTGAATTTATAAATGTTTCTGGAGAAATAGAAGATTCGCTATCTATTTTATCGAAGATTTTATCAAAGTCAGTAATTGTTACAGCAAGATTCAGTTCTGTTGAAATTTTTCCGGCAATGCCTTCGATTACGAATGAAGTATAACTGGTTGTCTCAAGATTTATTTTTGCAGAACCTTTGATTGTCATAGAACCATAAATATCTGTGTAATCTCCGCTTTGAATCTTGTCTAAGTCAATTTTGGTTGGGTCAATAACTGTTGCAATGTTGTAATTGTAGTTCTGTGCAGAATTTACAGCGGTTTGTTTTAAATAGTTGCTTGAATCAGGTTCAGTTTTTGTAAAATCTTCAAAGTATGTGGAACAGATTCCTTGTGTGTAAGATTGCGCTGTGGAAGTTCCATCTGATGAAGCTGATACGGACTGAGATATAAAGAACAGCGGAATTGTCATTCTTATTCCTTCTGGAAGTCCTGAGATTTCGCCTGGAGTAATTGAGTAGCTGAATGAAGCTTTTCCATTATTGTTGTCAAGGTCTTCATAATATTGTGCGATTTTTTCTTCCAACTCCTTGTAGATTTTTGCTCCAAGTGCTTCGGTTGTCATTGCCCGCATTGAATAATAATCGGAATCATCTTCTGCGTCTTGAACAAAGTCAGAATAATCTGTTGCGCTGGCAATAATTTTGTCAATTCCAGCAGAATCTAACGCATCATTGATGGTGCTTTTGTCATCTTTTGTTACAATTGATTTGAACGTTCCTTCTTCTACTGATACAGAAGCGGCTGTCGCTTTGCTTACGCTTGCCTTAAGCTCGTCGCTCCCCCCCCCCGTCATCGTTTTTACAGCCAATGATACTTGCCATCGCAAAAATGCAAAGGCAGCTTGCAAAAAGTTTTGATACTCTTTTCATAAAAGACTCCTTGTTCTTTTTGTATTTTAACCTAGTTCATAGGTTTCATCATATTTAACAACTGTCACGTTAGGAAATCCATGTTCGTGCAGGTAGTTTGTGAAGAATTCCTGGGCATCTTTTTCACCGTGAACCATGAAAATGTTTTTTAGGCGGCTTGTGTCGATTGTTTTCAGCCAGTCGGTCATTTCTTCGTAGTCGGCGTGTGCGCTGAATGCGTTGATTTGCTCAACCTGGGCTTTTACCTGATAAAGGTCGCCAAGAATTTTTACTTCTTTTGCTCCGTCTCGGATTTTTCTTCCCAGTGTATTTTCTGCCATGTAGCCAACAATAAGCACTGTGTTTCGCTCGTTGCTGATTTCGTTTGCAAGGTGATAAAGAACTCGTCCGGCTTCGCACATTCCATCTGCGGAAATGATAATCATCGGACCTTCTTTTTTGTTCAGTGCTTTTGATTCTTCTACGCTGGTTGTGAATGTTAGCGAGCCAAAACCGAACGGATTTTTGTGATGTTTCAGGAATGCTTCGTTTACGCTTTCGTCGTAACATTCCGGGTGAACACGGAAAACGCTTGTGGCATTTGCGGCCATCGGAGAATCAACATAAATTGGAACAACTGGGATTTTTTTCTGGTCGGTCAAAAGATGCAGATAGTAAACGAGTTCCTGGACGCGCTCGATTGCAAAAGAAGGAATTATGATTTTGCCTTTTTTTGCGCAAGTGTCGCGGACAACCCGTTCAAGTTCCTTTAGCGCAAATTCCCGGTTTTCGTGCTTGCGGTTTCCGTATGTTGATTCAAGCACAATGTAATCTGGGGCCGGAATATCGGTTGCAGGCGGCCGGATAATTGGTTTTTCCTTGCGTCCTATGTCGCCGGTAAAAAGAATTCTTGTTTCATTTTCGCCTGTTGAGTGAACATACGGCGTACTTAAGCCTGAATGCCATCCGCGGATTGAAAGACTTGCGAATGCTGAGCCAAGAATGTGCCCTGCGTCAAAAAATTCCAGCTGAACATCCGGGGCAATGTACATTTTTCTATTGTAAGAAAGAGAGATTATCTGGTTTGCGCATTTTACAACATCATCTTCATCAAAAATTGGCCGCCATGTAAATTTTTCGCCTTTCTTTTTTGCCTGTTTTGCAAGGAATTCTGCATCACGAGCCTGAATGCGCGCACTGTCCATCATTACAAGATTTGCAATGTCCCGGGTTGCCGGTGTTGCGTAAATGTTTCCTTCGTAGCCTTTTTTTGTAAGGACAGGCAAAAGTCCGCAATGGTCGTAATGTCCGTGGGTAAGAATTACAGCTTCTAGTTTTTCATGGTTAAAGTCAAAATTTCTGTTTTTATCATCAGATTCCTTTCGTTTTCCTTGAAAAGCACCGCAATCAATCATGATTTGGCGAGTGTCGATTTCCAGAATATGTTTTGAACCAGTAACTTCCTGTGCGGCACCGAGTGAATATAATTTTATTCCCATAAAGCATCTCCTTAGTTGCAAAAATTGATAAAGTGAATTTTGAGTTTGATAAATTCTGAAATGTCGCTTACGCTTTTATTTTGTCTTCAAAAAACTCAAATTTCATACTATCAATTTTATCACGGTGTTTTTAATTAACAAGAAAATTATTTGATAACTGCAATAGATTCTTATATAATATAGAAAACTGTTTAGTTTGATTGAGGATTTTTGTGTATTCTAGACCTCTTGTGAAAGCTCCTGACAATATTGTTCAGAACGGAAAAATTAATTTTGGTTCTTTTTCTGGCGTTTCTGATGCGGTGGATATTCGTGGTGTAAAAGCACCTTTTGCCGGCATTCCGACTTCAACATTTTTTTCTAATTTTAGAATAAAAAGCCGGGTTTGCTTTGTTTTTGCGGTAGAAAATTATATTGGGCTTGCAGAATTTTTTGATGACAAGGCTTTTGGACTTGCGGAAGTGATTTTCTGGAACAAGGAAAATGGCCAGAAGCTTGCTTATCATTCTTTTATGGGGCCAAGAAGACGTTTTGTGCCGGTAAACACTTTTGAGGCGGCTTGCAATACTTTTTCAAGCACGCGGTACATAAAAATCAGCTGGAGCAGGAAAAGGAACAGAATTGCGTTGGCTTTTACGGTTCGCGGGGATAAATTCAGACCGGCGGTAAAAGCGAAATATATCGCGCATTTTAACACAGAAAGCAAAGATTCGAATGAAGTTCTTTTTGTAAATCCCGCACCGACAATGCAGCGCTGTACAGCAACTTGGTTTGTTCCTATGAATTTGGAAGGCGGATTGAACACAGGAAAACACCGCCACCACATAAAGGAAATTCCGCAGGGAAAAGGACTTGGGCTTTTTATGCTGAACAGAACTTATTTAAGGCCGCGTTCTTCCAGCGAGATTATGTACGGAATGGCAAACATTAACGGCAAGGACATTGTTTTTTCATTTGGAAATACAAGCTACATGGCGTTGGACGAAGACACTTTCAATAATGATATGCTTTCTGTGGACGGTGAAATTACTGCGATGCCGCCAGTTCAAATCACTCATCCTTTTGGAATTGCAAAAAAATGGGTTGCCCAGGACACAGAAGGAATGGTCGATCTTGCGTTTAATCCTTCTTCAGTGAGCAACAGGACTTTGAATATCATTGTCATGCGCAATGTTTATACAACAATTTACGGCACTTTTGACGGTGTGCTTGTTTCAAAAAACGGAGATAAAATTATTCTTAAAAATTGCTCTGGAATCGTGAAAAAAAGTCATATCCGGTTGTAGCAAGGGGGAAAATTTTATGCAGGAAGATGGAAAAAGAGCTAGAGAAGCTGACTGGGCTCCTGGAACATTGGATAGAACACGAAAAGCGATTGGCCAGTTGAATCCTGGAGAGGCTGAGATAATGTCAAAAAAACTCGGAGGAGAGGTTATGTACGAACGTTCAGATAGTTCAAATTCAACAGGAAAATCCACGAAAGGTACCGGTCGCCTGATGCGGCAGACTGTTTCTGGAAACTCGGAAAATTCCTCAAATTCAAATGGAGCCGCGAATGAACATCATGGAAACGGTTCCCGCAAACGCCAGGAGGAACTTGCCCCTGTAACCGCAAAGCTTAATTCTCTTTTTGACAAACTCATGATGCGCGACGAATATGGAATCAAACCAAATTACGGACTTTTCAATTTTATAAAATATTTTCAGCAGAACGGACATGAGCAGGTTATCTCGGAATTCTGCACAGTGACTTTAAAACATCACATAGAAAATCTTTCGGGATTTATTACGGTTATAAAGACTTTGATTCAGATTGCACCAGCTTCATACAAGGCAAAAATCGCAAGCGGAACAGAGATAAAATTCAAGTTTCTTAGGATGATTGCCGGCTGGACAATGCAGAATGTGAAACTTGCGCACATTGAGCTTTTGGATTTGCCGCAGCCTTACGTTGTTCAGGATCTTATTCCATATATCCGCGCGGTTTATAAGCTTTTGATTCAGGTTTATTATTACGGCGAAAATAAAATTCCAAAACTTATCAAGGAAATTTATACGGACGAAGTTTCTTACCCGGACTCTCCGCAGGAAAAACTTTCTTCGCTCGCAAAAGAAGCGATTACAGATTGGCTTTACATTCAAAATGAGATTGTAAAAAAATGTTATCCGCTTTTGATGCGAATGTGTTCGGACACTTACGAGGAATATCCTGATTTCTTTAAAGTAAAAGTTGCGGATATTCTGAAATTTGTGGGCTTGCACAAATATGATTTGTTGTTGCCGGAAAAAGCGAAACCTGTAAAAACTGAACAGGAAGAAAAGAAGAAAAACACTGCCTTGAAGCCAGAAAAAGGCGTAAAAGATCAGATTGTTACAACAGGAATAAAATTACTGGATCAGCTTTTTCCTCAGGCTGGTTTTGCCCAGCTGGAAAAACATCTGGATATGTATCCGTATTTTCAGCCGCTTTACCATTTTGCGGACGGATTTAACGTTCTTAGCCCGGAAAATCCGTTGCAGGTCACAGTTGTTCTTTTGCGTATTCTTGAGGATTGTTTTGTCGGTTGCCGGAACATTAATTTTGTGCCGGATGCGAATTCTTCTGCAAGCAAGGAAAAAGATACAATTGCTTCTGTTTTGGATGACTGGTCCGCTTACCGCGAAAATGTTTTTGAAAAACTCTATTGCGACCCGCTGAATGATCTTGTGAACCAGATTTATTCGCAGGATGACTACGAGGATTCCCAGTTTGGAAAAAAACTGATTACATCGCTTCTTTGGCAGACGCAGTGGCATTTTCTTCCTCATTTTAAATTTGATCAGCTTATTCTTGAGCGCCCGCAGGATGAAAGCAAATACAGACCGCTTTTCTTGCGCACTGATTTTGCACGCTCTTATTTTACAGAGGCAGTTTCCCTTTGTGATAAAGTCGCTTCAATGCACGGCGATGTTGCAATGATTTCAAATCCGTGGGAACACTACAAATTCGATATTTCCAATGAGATTTCTAAACGTCTGGACACATTGCTTGGGGCGAACAACACATCTGCAAACACTAACGCGAACAATGCGAACCTTTTAAAATATACGCTTTGCATTCTTGCGGTTCTTGACTGGTGGATAAACAATCCGGAAAGCCCTGCGTATACAACAAGTCCAAGGCATATTTATAGAATTTCAGAGGAAGATGGAAAACCTAAATTTTCAGTTCCAGAACGAAATGACCAGAATAAGTTGTTTGCCGCGCAGATTCGTGCCGCTTTGACAAAAAAATCATAATGTTTTTCAATAAAAAAGTAGGATAAAATGGATAACGCAAAAATAAAAGAAATTCTGATGGACATTGCGCCAACAGAACTTGATTTTTCAGTAATTCAGACAGGCAAAGAAAGCAAACGTGTGAACGGATTTTATATGCCTGACACGCACGAGATTTTTCTGCACAATAAAAATTTCCAGAACGACAACCAGCTGATTTACACGGCGATTCACGAATACACTCATCATCTTCAGTCGGAGGAATTGCTTGCCACAACCGGAAATTCTGGAACTGTTTACAACGCAAAAGTACATAACCAGCATTTCTGGGCGAAATTCAACGAGCTTCTTCTTGTTGCGGAACAAAAAGGCTATTACAAACTTGAGTGGGAATCCAACAAGGAACTTTTGGAACTTACTGAAAAAATCAAAAAGGAATACCTTGAAGCGAACGGAAAAATGATGCAGGAGTTCGGGAAACTTTTAATAAAAGCGCACGAACTTTGCGAGGAAGCAAATATCCGCTACGAAGATTATATTGACCGCGTTTTGTGTCTTCCGCGGAATACGGCAAAAGATATCCAGAAAGTTGCCCGCGTGGAAGTGAATCCGGCAATCGGTTTTGAAAATATGAAAGTTGTTGCGTCTGTGCGCAAAAAGGATGAAAGACAGGAAGTTGAAAAAGAATTTTTGGACGGAAAAAGTCCGGCGTCTGTGCGCGAAATGATGAAGCAGAAAGCCGCTTCTTCAACAAAACTGGATGCGCGCGGAAAACTTGAGAAGGAGAAAAACCGGCTGGAAAAAACAATCGCCCAGCTTACTCAGCGGCTTGAGTATGTGGAGGAAAGCCTTGCGAATATGTAGGAATTTTCTTTTGAAATTTGCACTTATTTCAGTTTTTTGTGCTGGCGCTTTTTGCCAGATGGAAATGCCATCGGTTTCTATGCCGACAATTTCCGGCTCAGAAAGTCCTGTGATGCCGAAAATTTCCGTTCCTACATTGGGAGCAAGATTTTACGCGCCAGGAACTGTTAGAACAAATATCTCAAATAAAGAAAATAAATCAGATTCTTCTGAAAACGAAAAAAAATCAGCAGTAAAAACTGAGGAAACCGCAAAAAATTTAAAAAATCAGAATGCACAGGCACTTTCAAATGCGCTGAATTATCTTTCTGCGGATGATGTTTCTTACTTGGGAAGCAGCGGACTTTTTGATGGAGTCTATGGACTTCTTGGAGATGATGTAACAGTTTCAAATAAATTTTCAAAAAATAATCAGAATGATGTCCTGCTGAATTCGATTATGGCGGAACTTTCTGAATTAAAGAAAAAAACTGAGGAAACTTCCCGTGCGTTAAAAAAATCTAATCTGCCGGTTACAAATTCCGGATCAGCTGGCGAAAATTCAAAATTCAGTCCAAAAATATTAAGGTTTGTTGTAAACGGATATAATATAAAAGACACAATCCGTACGGTTTATTTCAGCAAAAAAGAGAACGATGGCTCATTCTTGCTTACTGGCGACCGGAAATACACAAGTGACGGAAAATCCCGCGATGAAACTTTTTATCTTCTGTTCAAGGCGGATGGAAACTGCGGAACTTCTGCAGGATATTTTGTTGAGCCGCAGGTGATTCAAGACTACAAAAACGAATATTCTTTTCTTTATCAATTGACGCAGAAACCAAAACTAAAAGCCGAAAAAACAGGGAATCTTGTTTCGTTAAAATATGTTTCAGACGGCTGGAATCTGGATTTTTTGCTTGATATTGGCAACGAATGATTTATGGAAATTTAAATGGCAGCATCAGAAAAACTTTTGAATGGTTTAAGTCAGATTGGTATTCCGGCTGAAAAAATTGAGGAATTTTCCAAAAAACTTGATAAATACATCAATGAGATAATTCTTTTTAATTCCGCGTATAATCTTACAAACACAAGCGTTTATGATGAGATTGTTGTGAATCACATTTTAGACAGCCTTGCGCCATACAGAATTCTTCAGGAACTTTCAAAAAAAATTGCCGCTTCAGACTTTAAGATTGCGGATATTGGTTCGGGCGGAGGGCTCCCAGGAATTCCGTTGGCGGTGGTTTTTCCAGAATTCAATTTTACTTTGGTTGAGCGGATGGACAAAAGATGCGCGTTCCTTGAAAACTGCGCGGCAATTTGCGGTCTAAGGAATGTTTCTGTGCTAAAAAAAGAGGCTGAAAAAGTTCCTCCTGAAAGTTTTGATATTTCAACATTCCGTGCGTTCCGCCCTTTGGATGAAAAAATGACAAAAACTCTTCTTGCACTGACAAAAAAAGGCGGAATTCTTGCGGCTTACAAGGCAAAATCAGAAAGCATTGCAAAAGAAATGGAAGAAATAAAATCGCTTGGGCTGGAATTTTCCGTGAAAAAACTGTTCGTTCCGTATCTTACAGAAAATTCTGGTGGCAAGGATGAACGTGAGCGTAATCTTGTTTTGATTAAAAAGGGTGAGTGATAACATCCAGCCTGTTCAGGACTTGAATCAATTTTGCTTTTTCTATCAAATCGATTGGGCGCCCTTCCGCATATTTTTTTGCTTCTTCGGTAAATGAGCCAGCTGTTACACAGAAAGCCTTGTCACATTTTATGTCGCGGATTTTTGAATGTAAGTCGCGCACGTATAACTCACCGATTGCGCCTGTGCTTCTGTAAAATCTGAACAGCTCTGTGTCCGTCCATTTTGACGCTTGCACTTCGCAAAGAACTTCTACGCATTCTGCGGCAACTGTAATGTCCTCGATTTTAATAAATGCGTCCTGATAATAGCCAGAAACGAATTTTCGGCACAAAGCAACAAAATCGCTTGTTCCAGACATAAGGTAAGCCTGAAGATTTGAATTCTGGTTCAGCTCCTGATAGCGGTTGATTAAAATCTGAACATCGCGGTAACCTGGCGCAATTGCCTGAATTTGCCTTAAATAGCCGAGCGCGCGTCCGATATTTTTTTGTGAGATAAGGGTGTGGGCAAGTTTATAGAAAATTGTAAGCTTGGTTTCCTGGTCAATATTTTCAAGTTTCAACGCGATTTCATAGTCCTGGATCGCTTTGTCTGGAGCTCCTTGTCTGTCGTGGATTGTTCCGGCTGCAAGACAAGCTTTTGCGCCAAAAACTGGATTCAATCTAAGGTGAAGGAAAATCTTTAAAGCCTTGTCATTGTAACCGGCTTCATTCATTGCGGATGCAAAATAGAATAAGGCCTCCTTGTTTTCAGGGTTGAGCTCTACTGTCTTTTTTAGATAGACAAGGCTTTCTCGGTATTTTTTTGCAAAGTACAAGGCGTATGCAAGATTCTGAATGACTTCTGCCTTTTCCGGGTTAAGTTTTGCCGCTCGCTTGAAAATCATAATCGCTTTTTCATATTCTTGCTTCTGCATTAAAACTTTGCCCATATAATTGTTTGCGTCAAAACTTTGCGGATCTTCGCGCAGACTTGTCGCAAGCGCTTTTAAGGCGTTATCAAACTGATTTTCGTGGAAACAGCAGATTCCGTATCTTAATGAAGTCTGTTTTTCATCGATTGTAGGATGAACTTTTTGCAGCCCCATAAGACGCTGGTAAATCGGCATGGCTTTTTCGTAATTTTGAGTGTTATAGTAGACTTCTCCTAAAGAAGTTAAAGCCTGGATGTTGTTCGGGTCGTGAATCAGTTTTTTTGTGGCTTCTTTTATAATTGCTGAGTTATTTTTTTGTTTGCCTTTCTTTTTGCTGTTGTTATTGCCAGATAATTTGCTGGTAACAACTGACAGCACTATGAATAAAGATGCAGCTGCGATAATAGCAATTAAAATTGATAAAGTCATTCAAAATCTCCAGTTATTTTTTTGCATTTTTTAGTTCTGCTACAAATTCTGCGATTCTTTCCATTGCGATTTTTATTTTATCGATTGCAGTCGCATAGCAAACGCGGATATGACCTTCGCCACCTAGCCCGAAAACGCTGCCAGGAACTACTGCGATATTGTATTTTTGGAAAAGTTGTGTGGCAAATTCTTCGCTGGAAATTCCTGTTGAGGTAATATCCGGGAACATATAGAATGCGCCTTTTGGTTCTGGAACAGGAAGCCCCATTTCATTGAATTCTTTTTCCATGAGATTTCGGCGTTGCTGGTAGCTTAAACGCATTTTTTCAACATCTTTCCAGCCGTTCTTTAGTCCTTCTATTGCTGCATATTGGCTAAAAATCGGGGCGCAGATTGAATTGTATCCGTGAAGTTTTGTCATCTGCGTGATAAGGTCTGCCGGTGCCGCAACATAACCGATTCTCCAGCCAGTCATTGCAAAAGATTTTGAAAATCCGTTCAGGACAATTGTATAATCCTTCATTCCCGGGAATGAACCGATTGAAACGTGCTTTGCGTCATCATAAATCAGTTCGCAGTAAATTTCGTCAGAAATGCACCAAATCTGATTTTTTACGCAGAGTTTTGCGATTTTTTCCAGTTCTTTTCCTGGAATGATTGTGCCGGTAGGATTGTTCGGTGTGCACATCATTATTGCCTTTGTTTTTGGCGTAAGAACTTTTTCAATTTGTTCAGCAGTCGGATAAAAACCGTTTACGCTTGTGTCAATTGGAACGACTTTTGCTTCTGTAAGGCACGCAAGCGGTTCGTAATTTACATAGCAAGGCTGGCAGACAATGATTTCATCCCCAGGATTTAATATTGCGCGCAAAGAAGCGTCAACACCTTCGCTTGCTCCAACGGTAACAAGAATTTCTGTTTCAGGATTGTAATACATATTGTATCGTTCCATGTATTTACAGATTTCCTGGCGCAGTTCGAGTAAACCGCGGTTTCCTGTGTAGGATGTGTGTCCTTTTTCAAGATGATAGAATGCTTCTTCCCTCATTGTCCATGGCGTTGGAAAATCTGGTTCACCAACGGAAAGAGAGATTACATCATCGTGTCCAATAAGCATTTCAAAAAATTTTCGGATTCCGCTTGGTGGAATTGATTCCATCAGGTGGCTGAATTTATCTTGTCTTGTGTTCATAAATTTCCTTTTTATAAAAAAACTTTAGCGGGGCATTGCGCCAACGAAGCTTTTGATATTTTTTTCAAAGCGGGCGTTGCGGGCTGGCGTTTGAAGCCCGCACGGTGGGTAGAACGCAACGGAGTGCGGGCGTAGGGCGGTTGTCCGCCCTTTTAGGCCTGTGCTTCTCGCCGGTCGCGTTCGTCTTCCACGTAAACAATGTCGTTTTCTTTGTAAGTTTTTAAGATGAAGCAAGTTTTTGTGGCACGGACGCCTTCCAAAGTTGCAAGTTTATTTGAAACAAAGAATGCGACTTCTTGAAGAGAGTCTCCTTCGATGATTACCTTGAAATCATATCCGCCGCTCATTAAAAAAAGTGATTTTACCTGTGGAAAACGGTAAATTCTGTCGGCAAGCGCATCGAATCCGTGCTCGCGCTCTGGAGTTACCTGAAGCTGGATTTCTGCGCGGACTTTGTCTTTGCTTTCGCCGGATTTTTCTGGGTTTACGATGGCCGCATATTTTAAAATAATTCCGTCATCTTCCAATTTTTTGATAATTGCGGCGACTTCGGCTTCTGTCTTTTTTGTCATGCTTGCAATGTCCTTTACAGAAAGACGCGCGTTTTGTCGCAGTAATTCAAGAATTTCTTCCATAATTTGGCCTCGTGGGATATAAGATTTTTTGTTTGGATTTTGAGTTTATGACAATCCGATATAAGCGCAGGCGAATTTACGATTTGTGAAGACTTTGAGCGATTGAACTAATAAAAGTGCGCAGCACCCAGATAACTACAAGCGCAGCGCGAGCTCAACCGTCTGGAGCAAATTGGAAATCCGCCGTGAGCGTTTTTCAGAAGTAATAAAACTCGAAATTCAAGTTATTTAATTTTAATGAGTTATCGCGTTTTTTACAATTAAAATGATATTTTAGTGAAAAATTGTGCAGCGGAATATTGTTCCTGTTTAAGTAGGAAGAGTGTTCCTATTAGAACAGGACTGATATTTTGTTTAAGCAGGAAGCTCCTTCCTGTTAGAGCAGGAACGATCAATTTGTTCTAGCAGGAAACTCATTCCTGTTAGAACAGGAAGCACTTTTTTGTATTAACAGGAACGTTTATTCAAACCAGTTTTCGTAGTAAAATACGGAATCGATTTCTGCAATTGGTTCAAAGTGTTTTGTGTTTCTTGTGACAAGAACCATTTGGTTTGAAATTGCGATAGCGGCGATTTCGGTGTCGGCGTAATCAACTGTTTTTCCTGCTTCTTTTAGGCGCATCCTTATATCAGCTTGAATCCATGCGGTGTGATTATCAAATTGAATTATTGGGAATGCTTCTTGAATATCATTGATTAATGTTGAAAAAATAAAGTCTTTTCTTTTTCCAGATGGCATAATATTTGCTCCGTATAGAAGTTCGTTCCATGTTGTTGAAGCAATTGCACAGTGTTTTCCATTTTCAGAAAATTGCTCCAAGAAGTTGCGATTCGGAACATTTTTTGTTAATTCTGAAACTGCATTTGTATCTAAAAGATAAATTTTCTTCATAAGTTAGACCTCGTCAAAAAGATGTTCTTCTGAATTTCGTGTCATTGGAATTTTTTCTTTGATACTGTCGTAGTATGCAGAAAAATCAAAATTGTCATTTTCTAAACCAAAAGTTTTGCGTGATTCCTGAATTCTCTCAATCAACGATTTTTCCTTTGGTTTTGCCTGAATTTGTTGTTCATATTCTTCTATTGTTTGAATAACGAATTCTGTTTTTCCGCGGTTACTTATGAAAACAGGACCTTCTTCTTTTGCCTTGTGAAGAAAATATGAAAGCCGGTTTTTTACTTCAAAAATGGGAATTGCTTTGTCATACATAAAATTCTCCTGTGCGCTGAATTTTTTGTGGATTTTGAAAAATCCAACTACGCTATTGGTGATTTGTCAAAATGTCGCGCTTTTTCTGGTAGCTTATTCAATTTTATGCTGAATCTATAAAACTCGACATTCAGACTAATTTCCTAAAATTCTACACACAATTTATCGTAACTTTAAAATGGCTATATGTCAAATTTATAGCTATATATTTTAAGTTTTGCTTTTGGAATTTGCATGGCGGTCGGTATGGCTGTAAAATGGTGAAAAGAGGTTTTGCGTTGAAAGCGGTTTATATTAATTCTGGAATTGCTGAAAAAGAGGCGAAGAAACGGTTCTGTTTTCCTGAAAATATCATGATGGAAAATGCGGCGGCGGCTTTGGAAAAAGAAGTTCTGCGTTCCTCTCCGGAAACTGTGATTGTTTTTTGTGGAGGCGGAAACAACGGCGGCGACGGTTATGCGCTTTCCAGGCGGATTTTTGGAAAAGTGAAAAATGTTTTTGTTGTTGCGTTTTTTGAGCCAAAAACTGAGGAAGCGGAGCTTCAGCGCAAAATAGCTATTTCGGTTGGCGTAAAAATTTTTAACGCAACGGAATGGTTTGTGGATTTTGGGAAAACGCTGGAATTTTCAGCATCTGATGTTATTGTTGACTGCGTTTATGGAACTGGTTTTCATGGGGAACTTCCGGAAAATGTTAAGGCTGCGTTGGATTGGTGCAACGGGCAGAAGGCGGTTCGGATTGCGTGCGATGTTCCGAGCGGAATGAAATTTGCCGCGCATAAGACTGTTACGATGGGCGCGCTTAAGAAAAATCTTTATGAAGATTCTGCAAAGGATTTTGTGGGCGAAATTACTGTTGCCGATTTGGGAATTTCTTCCTCTGTTTTTGAATCTTGTGCAAAACCAGACGCATATATTATTGAAGAAACTGATGTGGAATTGCCTATCAGGACAAAAAAATCTGTTCACAAAGGGGATTTTGGTCACGTCTGCGTTGTTCTGGGCGAAAAAACTGGAGCTGGAATTATTGCCGGAACTGCCGCGTTGCGTTTTGGCGCGGGATTTGTTTCTGTCCTGAAGAATGAATTTGCCGGACAGAATTTTGCGATGTCGCCTGAGCTTATGGTTTCGGAAAACTTTCCAGAGAAAACGACAGCGGTTCTGCTTGGAAGCGGGTTGGGACGTTCGGAAGAGGCGGAAAAATTGGTTCAAAAAACTGTTGATTTTATCTGCAATATGAAAAATCCTGCGGTTGTTCTGGATGCTGATTTTTTTTACAGCAGGAATTTAACTTCAATCTTGGAAAAGCTGAATTCCTTGCAGGGCGCGCGCGTGATTCTTACTCCTCATCCAAAAGAATTGTGCGAGCTTGTGAATGCGCTGAACCTTGAACTGGAAAGACAAGAAGTTTCGGGCGAAAGACAGCAATCTCAATCTGGGGAAAAATCTAACCAGGAAAAAATAGCGCTTTCTGAAGTTATAAAAAATCGCTTTGAATTTGCGGTGGAATTCTCAAAAAAGTTTCCAAATCTTACATTGATAGCAAAGGGCGCGAACACTTATATCTTTTCAGAAAAATCTGCTTTTATCTGCGATAAAGGCACAAATTCTCTTGCGAAGGCTGGAAGTGGCGATGTTCTTGCCGGGTTGTGCGTTTCTTTGTTGGCACAAGGCTATTCAGCAAAAAATGCGGCTTTGACTTCTGTTTATGCGCACGCTGTTGCTGGCTCAAAATTCGAATATAATTTTGAATGTACTCCGCTCAATTTAATAGAAAAAATCTGAACTGTACTACTAGCGACGAAAACATAAGTATAGTACACAACTAGCATGGCAAACGGATGTAAATCTTGCGGCTTTTTGTTTTGGCTGTTACGGTCAGGCTATGGTTAAGATTGTTCAGGCAGCTCCGCAGGATTTTCCTTGCACAGATGTTCTTTTTCAGACTTCATTCTGGGGAAAAATAAAAGAGGTATGTAACTCCCAGACTCCGTATTATTTTTGGGTTACGGCTCAATTTGAAAATGATGAGAATGAAAATTCAGCAAATCAATATAATTTTCCTTTGCTTGTGATGGTTCGCCGCACAAAGGCTGGAACAGTTTACGCTTACGCCCAGCGTGCGCCGGCAGTTAATATCGGTGAGGAATTTAGAAGTCTTCTTCTGGAAGATATTGCCGAGGCGTTAAAAGAATTTTTGCCGAAAGAAACGGTTTTTGTTCGTTTTGACTTGCCGTGGCCGAAATATTCCAAGAAAAATGAAGAGTTGAGGAATGAGCTTCTGGAACTTTCGATGAATTTTGGAACGCGGACGCACAATCTTAGAAAAGCTCCTTCAAATTATCTTTGCCCGAATACGATTTTGCTGGATTTGCGCTTTCCTCCAGAAAAACTTCTTGCTTCAATGCGGCAGCAGACTAGAAATTCAATCCGCCGTGCTTACCGGGAAGAAGTTGAATTTTCAATTTATGACGCTACAAGTCCGGGCTTGGAAGAAGAATTGAAAGCTTGGCATGAGATTTATGTTTCAACCGCAAAAAGAAAAGAATTTTTTTACGAAGAGATTGAATATTTCAGGACGATTTTTAGAATCAGCAGAAACTGGACTCAACTTGCCATGAGTGAAGAAAATTCAAGAACGGAAGGCACCTGCGGCTTTAATAAAAATAATGCGAACGCCCTTGTTCCGATGGACGCGCAGGTTCCTCCACCAAAGTTTTACCTTTTTACAGCGCACAAGAACAAGACACTTTTGAGCGGACTTATTCTGGCGGTTTGCGGAAAACGGGCTTATTATATGTATGCGGCAAGTGCTTTGGAAGGCCGCGAATGTATGCCGAATTACGGCTTGCAGTGGGAAGTCATGCGTTTTGCAAGAAGTTTGGGCTGCACCCAGTATGATTTGATGGGAATTCCGCCTAACACAGATGGCGCAAACCGCATGGCGGGGCTTTACATTTTTAAGACAGGTTTTGGCGGCAGAAAAATCCATTTTGACGGCACGTGGGATTTTCCTTATAATAAGGAAGAGTATGTCAATTACAGAATGAATGAATCTCTTGCGATGAGATAAGTTTTTTTTAAAAATATTTGAAATTCTCTTGCACTTTTTTTTGTAAAGTTATATAAAAGAGTCAACATCAATGGCGATGTGAATTTTTTCTAATTTTGTTAGTTGAAATTCACATCGCTTTTTTTTTGCAAAAAAATAAATTATATACTGGGGGTTAGGTTATAATGACAAATGTACCTGAATTATTTGGAAGCATGGTTTTTAATCAGAAAGTGATGAAAGATCGTCTTCCTAAGGAAACTTTTAAAGCTCTCAAGAAAACTCTTGATTCTGGAGCTCCTCTTGAACTTGATGTAGCCAATGTTGTTGCCCACGCAATGAAAGATTGGGCTATAGAGAAAGGCGCTACTCATTTTGCGCACTGGTTTCAGCCGCTGACTGGTATTACTGCGGAAAAACACGATTCATTTATTAATCCTCAGGATGATGGAACTGTAATCATGTCTTTTAGCGGAAAGGAGCTTGTTAAGGGTGAACCAGATGCTTCTTCTTTCCCATCTGGCGGACACCGCGCAACTTTTGAGGCTCGTGGTTACACAGTATGGGATCCGACTTCTTATCCTTTTATCAAGGAGCATACACTTTGTATTCCAACTGCATTCTGCTCTTATACAGGAGAAGCTCTTGACAAGAAAACTCCTTTGCTTCGTTCTATGGAAGCTTTGGACAAGCAGGCAAAACGAATCCTTAAACTTTTTGGAAAAACTGTAAGTCATGTTGCTACAACTGTTGGTGCGGAGCAGGAATATTTTATTGTTGACCACGATTTATGGTCACAGCGAAAAGACCTTCGCATGACAGGACGCACTTTGTTCGGCGCAAAACCTTCTAAAGGTCAGGAAATGGATGACCAGTATTTTGCGGCGTTGAATCCACGCATTGTAAAATATATGGAAGATTTGAATGAAACTTTATGGAAGTACGGAATTCTTTCAAAGACTGAACACAATGAAGTTGCTCCAGCTCAGCACGAAATGGCTCCAATTTTCAGCACAACAAATATCGCAGTTGACCAGAACCAGCTTACAATGGAAGTTATGCGAAAAGTTGCAAAGCGCCATGGTTTGGAATGTCTTTTGCACGAAAAACCTTTTGCAGGACTTAACGGCTCTGGAAAGCACAATAACTGGTCGATGTCTACAAATGAAGGCGAAAATCTTCTTGAACCTGGAAAAACTCCAGAATCAAATGCGCAGTTCCTGCTTTTCCTTACAGCAATCTTGAAATCTGTTGACGAAAATCAGGATTTGCTCCGCATTTCTGTTGCTTCTGCCGGAAACGACCATCGACTTGGAGCAAATGAAGCGCCGCCGGCAATTATTTCTGTTTATCTTGGTGATGAACTTTACCGCGTTCTTGGGTCAATTGTTGAAGGAAAACCATATTCAGCTGACAAAAAATCCAAGATGACAATCGGTGTTGATGTTTTGCCACCGATTCCAAAGGATTCTACTGACCGAAACAGAACTTCACCGTTTGCATTCACAGGAAATAAGTTTGAATTCCGTTCTGCCGGCTCAAATGTTTCTTTGGCAGGTCCAAACACAACTTTGAACGCGATTGTTGCGGAAACTCTTAAGTCTTTTGCCGATGAGCTTGAAGGTGCTTCTGATTTTGAAAAATCTTTGAACACTCTTATTGAGCGTGAAGTAAAAGCTCACTGGAGAATTGTATTCAACGGAAATGGATACGATGAATCTTGGAAAAAAGAAGCAGCAAAGCGCGGACTTCTTGAGCTCAGAACAACTCCAGATGCTGTTGCGCATTATCTTGATGAAAAGAATGTTAAGCTTTACACAGATACAGGCGTTTACACAAAAGAAGAGATGGAAAGCCATTATGAAATCAAACTTGAAAAATATGCCCAGCTTTTGAATATTGAAGTTGAGACAATGCTTGAAATGATTAACAAAGATATTTTGCCAGCTGCATACAAGTACATTGCGGCAGTTTCAAGAACTGTTGTTAATCTTAAGGCTGTTGTTCCTTCTGCAAAAGCATCTGCAGAAAGTGCATTGCTTTCAAAACTTGATGCTCTTACTGGTGATTTGGCTGCAAAAACTGAATCTCTTGCAAAAATCCATCTTGCTGCAAAGGCTAGTGGTGATGTTATGGCTGTTGCAAAGGCGTATGCTGACAAAGTTATTCCAGCAATGGCAGAAGCCCGCGCTGTTGCAGATGAAATCGAACCGTTGCTTGGTGAAGAATACAAACCATTCCCAAGCTACGAGGATTTGCTGTACAGAGTTTAATCGATTTCAGTTGCGCGTGGTTGTTCTTGTTGTACCAAAAGTCGGCATTTGCAACCACTGCACATAGCTAAAGGCAGGCGTTGAATCAGAGGTTTTCTGGGGCGGCGCCTGCTTTTTTTATTTTATAACAGCCGGAATTCGATATTTTTAAGTTTTTCTTTCATTTCGCTGTCGTTTGTTTCTAAAAAAATTGTTTCATTAAGGTCGCATCCTAAAGCCCAGTAGTCAATGTCGTTTTCAAGTTCTTTGTAGGAAATAAAGTTTTTCCGCTTATTATTTTCATTTGAAATAAAAGTTTCCCTGATTTCTACAGGCTCGATTGAAATTAAAGTTTGCTTTGCAAATGTGAATGTAGAAATTGCAACAAAAAGCAAAAGAATGACATTTTTTTTCATGCCTATTTTATGAAAATAGTTGCTCATTTCTGTAAACCCTCCAAAATACGAAATAACCAAGTTGTCTTTTAATGATACTCGATTATTTTTCATTTGTATAATATTTTTGCTATTAAAAATTTAATAAATTTTTAATCTTCTCTTGCATTTTTTTTTGAAATTTTATATAACTATTTATGTCAAGGGCGACAAGAATTTGTAAAAAGCAGATTCTTGTCGCTTTTTTATTTGATTTTTAACTTTGTTAAAGATTGAAAAATTTTTGGTATGCACAATGGCGTGCGGACAGATTTGGAAATTCCATCTGCTGTCTGCACGCCATTTTTTTTGCAGTTTGGAGGTATAGTTATGGATTCTGCTGCTTTAATGGAAGCGATAAAGTCCGTTTCCAGCGACTTGTGGGGCGTGTGGTTTCTTTTAGGTGCTGCCCTTGTTTTTTGGATGCAGGCTGGTTTTGCAATGGTTGAGACAGGTTTTACCCGTGCAAAAAACACAGGTAACATCATCATGAAAAACCTGATGGACTTTTGTATTGGTACTGTAATGTTTATTGCAATCGGTTTTGGTCTTTTCCTTGGAGAAAATGCTTTCTTTGGTATTATTGGAAAACCAAACTGGCAGGTCTTTACTGATTATGCAAACTTTGACTGGTCAAACTTTATCTTCAACCTTGTGTTCTGTGCAACGGCTGCAACAATCGTTTCTGGTGCAATGGCAGAACGAACAAAGTTCCTTTCTTATTGTGTATATTCAGCGGTGATTTCTGCAGTTATTTATCCTATTGAAGCTCACTGGACATGGGGTGGCGGTTGGCTTGCTCAGCTTGGATTCCATGATTTTGCCGGCTCAAACTGTATTCATATGGTTGGTGGTATCTGTGCCTTGATTGGTGCTGCCATGGTTGGTCCACGCATCGGAAAATTTACAAAAAATAAGGAAGGTAAAGTAACAGAAGTTCATGCTTTCCCTGGTCATAACATTCCTATTGGTGCGCTTGGTGTATTTATTCTTTGGTTGGGTTGGTACGGATTCAACGGTGCTGCCGCTATTTCTGTTCCAGAACTTGGTTCAATCTTTGTAACAACAACGATTGCTCCAGCAGTTGCAACAGTTGCTTGTATGATTTTTACTTGGATTAAATATGGTAAACCTGATGTTTCTATGTGTTTGAACGCATCTTTGGCTGGTCTTGTAGCAATTACTGCCCCTTGTGATGTTACGGATGCCTTTGGAGCTACAATAATTGGTCTTGTGGCTGGTTTGCTTGTTGTGTTTGGCGTTTGGCTTTTAGATTACAAGCTTCATATTGATGACCCGGTTGGTGCTGTCGCAGTTCACTGTTTGAATGGTGTTTGGGGAACAATTTCTGTTGGTCTTTTTGCAACTCCTAGTGCTCCAGCTTTTGCCCGTGCAATTTCTGGTGGCGCAAACCAGATTTCTGGTGCTGGACTTTTCTACGGTGGCGGATTCAAGTGTCTTGGAATTCAGCTGGTCGGAATGTTAGCTACAGCGGCATGGACAGCAATTACAATCACAATTGTGTTCCTTGTAATTAAAAAGATTCTCGGGCTTCGTGTTACAGCGGAAGAAGAGATTGTTGGTCTTGATAAGCTTGAGCATGGTCTTGAATCTGGTTATGCAGGATTTGCAACAATGTATTCTTCTGAAGAATATGCGGAAGCTGAAGAAGCTGGAGTTACAATTCCAAAAACATCAGTTCCAGTTGAAAAGGCTGTTCCAGTTAAGACTGAAAGTGCTCCTGCAGATGCAAAATTCAACAAAGTTGTAATTGTCACACGTCAGACAAAGTTTGACACATTGAAGGCTGCAATGAATTCAATTGGTGTAACAGGAATGACTGTTGTGAATGTAATGGGTTGCGGAATGCAGAAGGGTGCAAGCGAATTCTACCGCGGTGCGCCTGTTGAAATGACACTTCTTCCAAAAATCAAGGTTGAAATTGTTGTTTCAAAAGTTCCTGTAAGAACTGTAATCGATGCTGCTAAAAAAGCACTTTACACAGGACATATTGGAGATGGAAAAATCTTTGTTTATCCTGTAGAAGAAGTTGTAAAAATCAGAACTGGAGAAGAAGGTTACGCTGCTCTTCAGTACGATGATGAGTAGAAATAAAAAATAAAAAAAGCGGGATACTCCGTTCCCGCTTTTATATATTTTTGGTTCACAAGGTCATGTAACCCCGACCTTGTGAACCTTTTTTTTATATTATGAAAAAATTAAAGTTCGCCGGAAACCGCTGCTCCAGGTAATCCAATGTCTTTTCTGTAGAAAGCTCCGTCAAAATGAACGCCTTCTATGGCTTTGTAGGCATTTTTCCATGCTTCATCAAAAGTTTTGCCAAAAGTTGAGCAGGCAAGAACACGACCGCCATTTGTAAGCAATTTTCCGTTTTCAAGTTTTGCGCCTGCGATAAAGATTTTTGCTCCAGCTTCAGAGATTTTGTCCTCGTCAAAAGAAATTTCTTTTCCTTTTGGGTAACTGCCAGGATAACCGCCGGAAACAACAACCGGGCTGACCTGGTAGCCTTTTTTCCATGCAAAATTGAAATTTTTCAAAGTTCCATCTGTGATTGCTTTGCACATTTCAACAAAGTCAAAATCCATAAGCGGCAAGACTGACTGAGTTTCCGGGTCACCAAGGCGAACATTATACTCAAGAAGTTTTGGTCCGTCTTTTGTTAGCATAACGCCAAAGAACAGGAATCCGCGGTAATCAAAGCCTTCTGCAATAAGACCTTTCAGAGTTGGCTCAAGACAAGTTTTGTTGAATTCAGCCATTGTTTCTGATGTTACGTCATCAAGCGGGCAAACTGAACCCATTCCGCCTGTGTTAGGTCCTTTTGCTCCATCTTCTAGCCGTTTGTGGTCGCGGGCTGGCAAGAATGGAATTATGCAGGCATTCTCTGGATGTTCCGGGGTTACGCTTACGGCTGAAAGAACTGAAATTTCAACGCCCTGCAAGTAATCTTCAATTACAAGTTTCTGTCCCGCATTGCCAACTCGTCCGGATTCCATAAGGTCTGTGATTGCTGCCAATGCATCATTAACAGTAGCTGCGACAACAACGCCTTTTCCGGCTGCGAGTCCGTCCGCTTTTATTACGATTGGCGCGCCGTGCTGTTTAACATATTCTTCCGCAGTTTTTTTGTCTGTGAAAGTCTTACTTTTTGCACAAGCCACGCCGTATTTTTCCATAAAATCCTTGGAAAGGTCTTTTGAGGCTTCCAGCTGGGCAGCAGCCTTTTTTGGCCCTACACAAGGAATTCCGGCCGCCCAGAAAACATCCGCCAATCCTTCTGCAAGTGGATCTTCCGGTCCGATTACAGCCATTGTGCAGTTTTCATGTTTTGCAATCTGAATATACGGATTTTCTGAACCGTTTATGTAATCACAATTTTTTATTTCAACGTTGCAACACTTAGATTCTTTTGCAGTGCCGCCATTTCCTGGAACACAAACAACCTTTTCAACATTAGAACTCTGAGCAATTTTCCAAGCAATAGTGTGCTCACGACCGCCATTGCCAACAACGATAATATTCATATTGTCATTTTACAGAATTTATGAAAAAAAGTACAACTTAATAAATATTTTGAATGTTGAGTTTTATTTTTTTGTGAAAGAAATTGAATAAGCTACCAGAAAAAGCGCGTCAATTCGTCATGCGGAGCGCAACAAGGTATCGGACTGCGCAATTTTTTTCAAAAATTGCTTGCCATCGCTCCGAATGGCTCGGTTGCCGCTTGCTTTTTCTTCCCGTTTATTCAATTTGTGGATTCAGAAAAAAAATTCGCCATTCAGGATATTGCCCAATAATGCTTCATTCTGCTGACGTGTTTTTGTAAATATATTAAAATAGTTGTATGAATATTTGTCTTTTTAAAAAGGAAGAACTTGAAAATCCCTTGAGTTTTTCTGATGAGCGTGGTGAGCATATAATCAAGATTCTTCATAAAAAGGAAGGTGACACTTTTTTTGCCGGCGTGATTAATAGCAAGTCAGGAAAGGCAACTATCACAAAAATTGAAAATAAACAGATTTTTTTTACTTTTGAGCCAGAGTCTGACGGAAAACCGCTTTATCCTTTAAAGATGATAATTGGATTTCCGCGGCCGATTCAGTTAAAGCGCCTTCTGCGCGATGTTGCGGCTTTAGGCGTAAGTCAAGTTCATCTTACCGGCACGGAGCTTGGTGAAAAATCATATATGCAGTCAAATCTTGTGGAGCACGGAACTGCCTATAAAATGCTTGTTGACGGAACGGTTCAGGCTGGCGGAACTTGGGTGCCGGATTTGTTTCTTCATAAAACATTGAAAGAATGTCTTTTGGCGCTTGAAAACGGCGGCCAAAAAAATGAACTGAAACTTTGCCTTGACAATATAAATCCAAGCGGCTCTCTGATGAAAGTTCTTCTTGTGCAAAAACAAAAATCGGATTCAATTATTGCCGCAATCGGAAGTGAACGTGGCTGGACAAACAACGAAAGACTTCTGCTTGAAAAAAATGGCTATATCCGCTGCGGAATGGGAAAACGCATAATGCGAACAGAAACTGCGGCAACCGTAAGCGCAAGCATAATCGGAGCGGTGCAGGGGTGGTTGGAATGATTTTTATTTTAAATTAATAAAATTCGACATTCAGACTATGTAAAATTGACTTTTTTGGGAGGAACCATGAATTACGTTGCAAAAGATTCAGAATTTCAGGAGCGGCTTTTAAATCGCTTTATAAAATATGCAAAAATATGGACGGAATCAAATCTTGAAAAGGCTGAACAAGGAATTATGCCAAGCGAGGAGCACGAATTTGATTTGGCAAAGCAGCTTTCTGCGGAACTGACAGTAATGGGGCTTCAGGAAGTCCAGATAACAGAAAATTGCTACACTTATGCGTATCTTGCACCTTCAAAGGGTTTTGAAAATGCTCCAAGTTTTTGTCTTCTTGCGCATATCGACACAGTTGATGAAGTTTCCGGAAAAAATGTAAAGCCGATTGTTTATCCTGCATACGACGGAACGCCGATTGATTTGCAATGCAATGTCCGCCATGATCCAAAAAAAGATTTTGCGCTTGCCCAGGCTGCGGAAAAACGGGAAACAATAATTACCAGCGATGGAACGACTTTGCTCGGCGCAGATGATAAGGCAGGTGTTTCAGAAATTATGACTTGCATAGAATATCTTGTTTCTCATCCAGAAATAAAACACGGAAAAATTGAAGTGATTTTTTCTCCGGATGAAGAAACTGGCCACGGAATGGATAAAGTTCCCCTGAATCTTATAAAATCAAAATTCGCATATACAGTTGATGGCGGTCATTTTGGCGAACTTGAAACAGAATGCTTCAACGCATATTCTGCGCTCGTGACTTTTACAGGAAAAGCAACGCACACAGGAACGGCTCGTGCCGGAGGAATGGTCAATGCCGTGAATATTGCAGGCCGTTTTGTTGAGTCTATTCCTGTTACAGAACGCCCTGAGACAACTTTCGGTTACGAAGGATTTTTTGCGATTCTTGAAATCAAAGGTTCTGTTGAAAAAACATCGGTTTCGATGATTCTTCGTGATTTCACAAGTGCTGGAATGGAAAAGCGCATTGAAACTGTAAGAAAACTTGCAGAGTCGGCGGCTCTTTCTTTTGGCGGCGTTGCGGAAGTAAGTTTTAGTGAGCAATACAAAAATATGAAGTCAGCATTAGAAAAAAATCCTTTGGTTGTAGAAAATCTTGTAAAAGCTTACGAAGAATCTGGAATTACGCCGGTCTTTGTTCCAATCCGCGGAGGCACGGACGGTTCAAGGCTTTCTGAGATCGGAATTCCGACTCCGAATATTTTTACAGGCGGACACAACTACCATTCAAGAAATGAATGGGCAAGCCTGGATCAAATGAGCGCTGCAACGGATGTTCTTATAAACTTGGCACAAAAAGTCGCCGAAACTAAATAAGATAGGAAAACTTATGCACGAATATTTAATAGAAGGCGGCTTTCCGATAAAAGGAACAATTACCGCCAGTGGAAATAAAAACGCGGCTTTGCCTTGTATTGCCGCGGCTTTGCTTACAGAAGAACCTGTGATTTTGCGCAATGTTCCAGATATTGAGGACACTGCGGTTATGCTGAATATTTTGCAGTCGTTCGGGGCAAAAGCTACATTGCTCAAAAAAAATACCTGGAAAATTGAGGCAAAGGATATTGAATCCTGCATAATTCCAGCGGCGCTTTCAAAAAAAATCCGGGCATCAATTCTTTTTGCAGGCCCAATGGTTGCGCGCTTGGGAAAAGCGGAAATGCTTCCGCCGGGCGGTGATGTCATTGGCCGCCGCAGGCTTGATACTCATTTTTGGGCGTTGGAGCAGCTTGGCGCCCAGGTAAAAGTAAACGGTCATTTTTCTTTTGTCGCAAATAAATTGATTGGAACAGATATTTTTCTTGATGAATGTTCTGTAACCGCCACAGAAAATGCTCTTATGGCATCCGTTCTTGCGGACGGAAAAACAACAATTACAAATGCGGCCAGCGAGCCTCATATTCAGGACTTGTGCAGAATGCTTTGTGCAATGGGCGCAAACATCCAGGGAATCGGTTCAAATTTTCTTACAATTTATGGCGTTGAAAAACTGCATGGCTGCGAATTTGAAATCGGACCTGACTACATGGAAATCGGCTCGTACATCGGGCTTGCGGCGGCAACAAAAGGAAGCATAGAAATCAAAGGCGTAAAAAATCTTGATATGCGCCCTTTAAAAGTCGGTTTTGCAAAACTTGGAATTTCGTGGCTTCAGGAAGGCGAGACTATAAAAGTTTCCTCGATTCAGGAAATGAAAACAAACGCCGACATAGGATCGAAAATTCCAAAAATTGATGACGCGCCTTGGCCGGGATTTCCGCCGGATTTAACTTCGATTATGACTGTTGTTGCAACCCAGGTTGAAGGAACTGTTCTGATTTTTGAAAAAATGTTTGAAAGCCGAATGTTTTTTGTTGATAAACTTATTGGTATGGGCGCGCAGATTACGCTTTGTGACCCTCATCGGGCAATTGTCTGCGGACCGTCGGTTCTGCATGGCGAGCATCTTGTTTCTCCGGATGTCCGTGCTGGAATGGCAATGGTTATTGCGGCAATGGCAGCGCATGGTGAAAGCCGAATCAGCAATGTTTATCAGATTGAGCGTGGTTACGAAAATCTTGTGGAACGCTTAAAAAGTCTAGGCGCGCATATCAAAAAAGTTGAAGTGGAATAAACTGACAGACTGGAGTTGGGCGGGGAACGGCTTCCCCTCGCCGGCACTTTGTTGCCGGCTACCCCTTCTCCTAGGGCTTTGCAGCCCTAAAACCCGCTTAATTTTTTTAGAATTTAGCAGTTCTTTGTCTTACTCGCTCAATATCCTCGCAGAACAATTCTCGGAGGTCGTTCAGGCCAAGCGCCATCAGTGCCATTCGGTCAATTCCGATTCCCCACGCAAGAACAGGAACATCAATTCCCATTGCTTTTGTTACTTCAGGTCGGAAAATTCCTGAGCCGCCAAGCTCAAACCATCCCAAAACCGGGTGCTTGATATGAACTTCAACAGATGGTTCTGTGAAAGGGAAGTAACCTGGAACATATTTTACTTCTGTTGCGCCCGCAATTTCTGTCGCGAACATTTTCAAGAATCCAAGCAATGTTCTAAGGTTTACTTCTTCGCCAATAACAATTCCTTCTGTCTGGTAAAAGTCAGAAAGGTGAGTTGCATCAACTTTATCGTAACGGAAACAACGTGCGATTCCAAAATATTTTCCCGGAACTTCAGCTTTGTGCAACTGGTGTGCGGAAAGAACTGTTCCTTGTGAACGAAGAATCAGCCGGCGGGTAAATTCCCTGTCGAACTTGTAATCCCAGCCGCGGCTTCCAGAGTCGCCGCCGTTTTCGTGTACGCGGGCAACATTGCTCAAATATGGTTCTTCAATTGATTTTGCATGTGTCGGGTTTTTGATTCTGTAAACATCGTGAATATCGCGTGCCGCATGGAACTGAGGCATGAATAGCGCGTCTCCGTTCCAGAATTCTGTTTCTACAAGAGGTCCGTCAAATTCCTGGAATCCAAGGGAACAAAGTTTGTCTTTTACTGATTCCAAGAACTGTACATAAGGATTTGTTCTTCCTGGAATGATTCGTGCAGGCTGCAAAGAAATGTTGTATCCGCGGAAAGTTCCGTTTTTCCATTCGCCGCTTGCAAGCATTTTTGGAGTTATCTCGCCAATTTCGTTTCCTGTTACGCCGGCTTTTTCAAGAGCTGCTTTTACCTGTGCTGCTTCTGGAACAAGCTTGTAAGTTACAGTCTCGCGTTCAATGATTTTAAATGGACTGTCTACTGCGCCACGTTTTTTTGCAAGTGTAGCGATTACATCCTGCTGTTCTTTTGAAAGGTCTTTTTTGTCAATCTGACCATTCTGGCTTTTTTCCGCCATTTTTAAAAGTTCTGAAGCAACCGCAATTCTTGCCGGAAGAGCTGCTCCTGTGTATTCAGCTTTTTTTTCAACATTCATTTTAAGAACGCCATCTTTTGCAAGCTGACCGAATGCTGAGCCGATGTCTTTGTTTTCAATTTTTAAAGCTGCCGCAATTTCTGGAAGTGTTTTCGCTCCGGAATCTTTGAGCAGGGAAACAACGCGTTCTTCTACAGTTCCATCTTTTGCGAGCGTTTTGCCCATGTCTGTGATTTCGTAGTATGTGTGGGCAACTCGTCCAATTTCTTTAAGAAGTTCCTTTCCGCCCAGCCAAGAAAAAGCCTGGTTTGCGTGCCCCTCTTTGTAGTCGAGTTCTTTGATTAATTTTTCAGAAGTAAGTTCGTCCTTATCTGAATACTTTAAAAGCACCTTGATTTCCAGAGGATGCAGATTCTTAATAATGTTTGAAATATCCATTTGTTTGACCTGAAAAGATTATCGAGTGAATTTTACGTGGGAAATATATTGTGCCCAGCTTACGCCTCGGTCATCTTTAAAATATCGTTCTCTGTCTCTGTCTAAGTATGTGTAATGATAGAACTTGTTCTGTTTTGTAAAATCTTCAAGACAGCCAAGAACTGCATTCATCGCTTCTCCAGAGTCGTATGTTATGTACATAGCAGTATAATAAATTCTAGCCTCTTCTGTCATCGGTGTGTATTCAATTTTTACCTTTGCAGTTTTGTCAACCGTGTGCTGAACTTCTGGAACTATTACTCTTTTTGAAAGATCCACTTTGTTTTTTTCTTCAGGAAGCGCAGAAACTTCGGACTGAGCAAAAACATTTCCAGCAAATATAAACATTGAAAGTAGTAAAACAAGAACTTTCTTCATAAGAGACCCCCTAAATGCATTGCAATATTAGAACATTGTGTGTTTTATAATTCTATCTGTTTCTAAAAAAAAATCAAGTTTAACCGAATATTGACCTTGCGTTATTCCGATTTTTGGTTCTTTAGAGATTATGATTCTGCCGGAAATTTCCTTTGGCTTGTTTTTGATTATCGGGCGGTAAAAATTTCTTATTCCGTCGCGGATTGAATTTTTTGTTGCTTCAGTGATTCCTTCAAAACCGAGCTTTACAGAAGCTGAGCCGGTTCCCTGTGTTTTTTGTGTTGTCATTGTTTCCCACGATTTGAAGCTGTGGATCTGGTTTTTTGTGCGCGTGTATTCCGCCCAGATGTGCACTAGATTGTCCTGAATCCATGGATTTTTGTAAGTTATCGGGTTTGCTTTTGTGTCAATTTGATTTATTGGTGAGATTTCAAAATATTCATCAATTGCGCGCAGCTTGTCAGACGGAGTGTAGACAAAATTCCAGCCGTAGACCATTCCATTTATAAGGAAAGGCGCCACGTTTTTTATCCGGTTTGTTGAATATTCAAAAATTCCTGCTTCTGTGTTCTGGGCTTCCGCAAGTTCTGGGTAAGCGTCTAGTTCTGACCATACGTGGATGTGGATTGTCTGTTCAAAATTTGGTGTTTGGGCGTTTGCCGCGATAATCAGGAGGAGAAAAAATATATTGAGAAAAATAATTTTTCTATTTTTCAACATAGTCTGTTGAAACAAGCGAAGGTGGCGCGTATGTGACTCTGTTTCTTCCGTTGTGCTTTGACATGTACAGGCCTTGGTCCGCCTGGTTTACAATTTGTGCTGCTACTGTAACAGGGTTGGTCTTGTGGTCAAAAACTGAAACACCACAGGAAATTGTTACTTTCATGTGCTGGTCATTGAACGTAAAGTCAAAATTTTCTATTGATGAACGGATTCTTTCCGCGATTTGTATTGCATCATCTTTTTTTGTGTCATTCAGAAGAACTGTGAATTCCTCGCCGCCGTAACGGCTTGCAAGGTCATCGTCGCGGAGTCCGGTTTTTATAAGATGTGCAACTTGCTTCAACACATAGTCGCCACATTCGTGTCCGTAAGTGTCATTGAAATGTTTGAAGAAATCGATGTCGAACATAAGGATTGCAAGTGGAATTTTCTGCGTCATTGCGTTGTCCAGCTTTTCTGTAAGCACGTTGAAAAAATAATATTTCAGTTTAAGTTGGGTCATCATGTCTGTTGAGGAACGTTCAATCAGCGCAGAATTGTTGATTGCGATTGCCCCGAGCGACGCAATGTTCTGAACCAAATCTTTTTCGTAGTCGGTGTAGGAAATGTCGCTTCCCGGCTCAAAAGTAAAGCGTTCGCCAAGAAACAGAATTCCGTTTATATGATTTTTCTGGACGAGAGGAACAATCAGCGTCGGTGTAAGTGATTTCAGCATTTCTCCTACGGTTGTGTGCGGGCTGTGTTCAAGCAGATAATCCAGCGTTACAGGTCGTTTTTCTTCTGAAAGGGTTGTGATTACCGGATCTGTGTATGGAATCTGATATTTTAAGTTGGATTTCGGGTCAATTACGCTTTGCTTTGTCTCGAGCTGGAAATATTCAGAGTTCAGTATATCCAGGACAAAAATTCCAGCATTCGTAACCCTCATTTGTGCCATGCAGGAAAATACGATTGACTCAAGAAGTTTCGGGCCTTCCAGGGTTGAACAAAAAGAGCGGGAAATGTCTAAAAGTTGTTCGAGGTCGTAAATATGTTTTTCGTATTCAGCAATCATCTGGCTGCTTAGCTTTTTTTCCATTTCTTCTTTCGTCTTCCCCCCCCCCGGAATATGGGCTTAATTAGAAATTATAGCATAGTTTTTCATAATTTCAAAAAATATTTCCCACTTAGGAAATTGATCTTCCATTATATCTGTATTATCGCGATTTCTTGATGACATCATTAGAACTTTTAAATTTGAAATGATTTCGCTTGTAGGTTTTTTTGCATCCTGCAGGAGTCCAGAAATATGATTTGAAAGCCTGTGAATGTTGTTTATCTCGTGGGAAACAATTTTGCTCGCCTGATTGTTTATTGTAGAGACCATGTTTTCTAGTTTTCTGAAAAATTCCGGATCGTTATGCGAGTCGTTGATAAATCCTTCTAGCATTGCGACAGAATTTGGTGCGCCGGCAGAAAAAGAATTCTCAAAATCCTGGATTGTTTTTGAACTTTCCAGCGCCGCGAAAACATCCGAGGCAAAATCTGATTTATATTGAGGATTGTTAAAAAATCCTTCAACAATAATGTCGTTAAGGAGCGAACGGATTGAGTCGGAAAGATAAATTGCCAGGAATGTCTTTAAAATTCTCATTGGCATAATCCATGTGAAAGAAACCGAGGAATTTGCAAGAAGTTTTGCGTTTTCGTCGTTGTTGTAGCCGTTGAGCGTTAAAAGTTCAGTTGTGCCAAAAAGGTTCTGCAGCTCATTGTTGATTCTTTCGTCTTTCATTTCAGTTTTTATTCGTTGTTCGTCTGATTTGAATTTTGACTGAAGCATTTCGCTGAAGTGTTTCCGTGCGGAATCGTTGTAGCTTGCGAATTTAGGCGCATAGTTCAGGTCGCCTTTTGCGTAGCAAATCAAAAGACGGATTCGTTCCGGCGAGATTATGTGTTTTAGGATAAATGCAATTTTTTTCAGATTTTCTTTAAGGTCGTCCTCGGAATGCTGGCGCGCAAAAGATGAGCCTGCGGTCAGGGTGAAGATTGCCGAGATTGCGTTGGACGTACTTGTGGTGATATTCAGTCCGCGGATGATAAAATAAAGGTCTTCCAGGACATTTGTTACTTTTTCAACAGGAATTTCAAGATAGCTCGGTTTGTAACTTGAGTCTGCTGAAATAAAGTTCGGATCAAAAATTTGAAGTATTGTCACAAAATTGAAGCGGCAAAAGTCGCTGAACTGGTGAAGAATGTTCAGGTCGTAGTCAATTTTTTTAAAAGTGTCGGAATTCAGTTCGTGCAGAATTTTTTCAAGGTTTTTGTGCTGCCGGTCAAAAAGCTGAGAGGTTGTCATCGCGGATTTGCTTTCGAGTTCGGTTTTCCGGTTTTCGTATTCAAGTGAAGCGACAAGTTTTTGTGTCTGGCTGGAAAATCCTGTAAGGACAAGCTGATTTTCAAACCGCTGGTTTCTTGGAACGTCCGGGCTGAAAATTGTTGAGGAGAGCAAATCGTTCAGCGGTTTTGTATTTATATAGAGAATTCTGATTGCTTCCGCAAAATTTGGAAGAATTTTTCCGTTCTTGAAAATGACTGGCTCCTGCGAGCGCAATTCGTTTTCAAGTTTGCGCATCTGAAGCCTTTTTTGCACTTCTGGAGAATTTTTGTTAAAAATTGACTCGAAAAATTCTGAAATAGCCTGTAGCAAACCCATGTTTTTAGTTTATCCCGAAATTATGTAAGGGTCAAATATCGTGTGATATTCTTTTATTGATGAAGCGTGAACGGTTTTCTGGCGCAATTCGGCTCCGCCGGAAATTCCTTTAGAATATGCACAGAATCTTTTACGCATTTCCATGCACGCGCTTTTTTCGTTTGTGTCGGAAGAAAGCATTTCCAGTTCTTTGAAGCCGGTTTTCAGGCGCTCAGAAATAGGAATCTCCTTGTACGAGCCAGTTGTCAAAAGCTGTATTGTCTTTGTAAAAATAAAAGGATTTCCCATTGCGCCACGGGCAAACATTACTCCGTCAACGCCAGTTTCTTCCAGCATTCTTTTTGCATCTTCCGGCGTGAAAAGATCTCCTGAGCCAAACACAGGAACTTTTCCTTCCGCAAGTTTTACAAGCTCGGCAAGTTTTGTCCAGTCTGATTTTCCCTCGTAGCCTTGAGCTTTTGTGCGCGGATGCATTGTTATTGCGTTCACTCCAGCTTCCAGCGCGGCGTCTGCGGCTTCTTTGTATGTTATTGAATTCTGATCCCAGCCGGAACGGATTTTCACGGTTACAGCAGCTTTTCCTTTTGCGGCGTTCACAACGGCTTCTGCAATTTTTCGTAACATCAGAGGATTCTGTGTAAGTGCTGACCCTGCCCCTGTTTTTACAATTTTTGGAACAGGGCAGCCACAGTTTATGTCAATACATTCGCAGTGAGTTTTTTCCAGCACAATTTCAGCGGCTTCAGCCATTTTTTCGGGTTCGCCGCCAAAAATCTGTACGGAATAAACTTTCTCGTTGTCGGCTCGGCGCATAAGCGTTTCTGTTTTCAGGTTGTTTCTCGTGAGCGCCTCTGCGGAAACCATTTCTGTGTACGTGAACGACGCTCCGTTTTCAATGCAAATTGAGCGGAACGAGCGGTCGCTGTAACCTGCGACGGGTGCCAGAAAAAGATTTCCATTCAGTTGTATTTGGCCAATTTTTACCGGATGATAAAGCATTTTATTCTTCCGGCAGGTTGAACGCTTTGCAGCTGTTTTTCCAAAGCTGGACGCTGAGTTTTTCCAGGTCAATATCAAGCATTTCCGCAAGGAATTTTGCTGTTGACGGAAGATATGCCGGCATTGTGCGTTTTCTTTCCCGGTATTCTGCAGGAATCATGAACGGCGACTCTGTTTCAATAAGAATTCTTTCGAGCGGAATGTTCAGAACAGTCTCGTGCAGATTTCTTGCGTTTCTGTAAGTCAGGTTTCCCGCGAACGAGAACCAGATGTTCATGTCGAGGCACTTTTTCGCGTACTGAGCATCTTCTGAATAACAGTGAAGAATTGCACCCGCGCCAGGAATTCTTTCTTTCAATATGTCGAAAAGATCCTTTCCTGCGTTGCGGTTGTGGATTATCACCGGCAAGTTGTGTTTCTGCGCAATCTCAAGCTGAGTGATAAAAAGTTCAATCTGCGAACGCTTGTCGCCAAACTGCTTGTAGTAGTCAAGTCCTGTTTCGCCAACGGCAACAACATTCGGAAGTTTCAAATATTCTTCTATTTTATTGATGTAGTCTGCTCCTGGGTTTGCTACTTCAGATGGAGCGACGCCGACTGCATGATAAATTCCAGGAATAGCCTTTATTTGCGGATAAACCTTGGCAAAATCGTGCAGAGAATTATTAATGCTTACAATACGAGTTACTCCAGCAATCTTGGCTTGCTGAATTACACGTAGTTGTTCGATAGGGTCATCGTAAATAAGCCCGATGTGAGCATGAGTATCAAAAAATTGCATGGCTTTCTTCCAAAAGATTATTTTGTAGACAGGAATGTCTAAATAAAACGATACATTTTTTGTTCGTTTATACCGATAAAGATAATATAGGATTTTTTAGTTGTCAACTTTTAAAGTCTAATAAGATAAAATTCGACATAAAATTTGACAGTATGTAACTCACTTGTTATACTAAAAAAATCGCGTGGTATTTTATATAAAATATTAACGGAGATTAACTTGGCAAGAACACAAAGATATAAAAACATTGAAAAAAAAATTGCTTCAAACGTTCATAACGGATTTGTTTCTTTTTTTAAGGCAATTGGTAATTTCTTTGTAAAACTGTTTAAGATTTTCGATAGCAAACTCACAATCATGATTGTTCCGCATTCGCAGAGCAAGGTCATAAATATCCAGACGAATGTTTTTGCGCTTTCGTTCGGACTGATTCTTGTGGTTGGAATTGTGACATCCTTCTTTTATTTTAATCGGCGGGCTGTTATTTCCAACACAGAGATTTCAAGATTGATGAATAAAAACCGCGAGACACTTGCAAGTCTGGATGAGCTTCGGGATGAAAACACTAATCTTTTGCAGGCGGCAAAACGGTTTCAGAATTCGCTTTCGCAGTCCCTTTCGCTTTTGGGATTGAACAGAAACAACAATGTTTCCCAGGCTTCTATGCAAGGCGGTGATTTGATGTCATTGCTTGGTTCAAATGATTCTGCCAGCGGTTCTGTAAACGAGACTGCTGACGTGCGTTCTCTTACAGCATATCTTGAAGAAGCTGTTCAGCCTATTGAGCAGATTGGAAAAATGCTGGACAACCAGAGTTCTTTGTTCCGCGAAATTCCAAACATTTGGCCGGTAAATAATCCTAATGTACATATTTCCCAGCAGTTCGGACCGAATATCCATGCGATTACGGGGCAATGGTATATTCACAAGGGAATTGACTTTTCTACATGGCGTTCCGGCGACCCGATTATGGCTACGGCAAACGGTCAGGTTGTAACTGTGGGTTACGATGCCAGTTTTGGTATAAATGTTATTATTCGCCACAAGCATGGTATGTATACTCGTTATGCGCACATGAGTGCGACACGTGTGAAGAAAGGTGAATTCGTAAATCAGGGGCAGGTTATTGGTTACATTGGAAATACTGGTGTAACGACAGGTCCGCATCTTCATTATGAAGTTCATATTGGTTCAGACGTTGTAGATCCTGTAAAATACATCAATATTAAGTTTTCTAAATAGGAATATATGGCATTTCGTTCAGATGATATTTCAATAAACACGCTAATCGGAAACGGTTCTTTTATAAAGGGAAATATGCGCGTCAATGGTTTTATCAGAATTGATGGCGATATTGATGGCGATATTGATACTGACGGAGCTGTGATTATAAGCGAAAAGGCGAAAATCCGCGGAAATCTTACCGCAAAATCAGCAATTGTAGGCGGAATTGTGCTAGGCGATATTTCTGCGAAAGAGGGCGTAAAACTTCTTTCTTCTTCTGCTGTGATTGGAAATATCATTACTAAAAAAGTGCAGATGGAAGATGATGTTATTTTTCAGGGACATTGCATTTCTATCTCTGATGAAGAACGCTTTGAAGAGGCGAAAAAATATTTCCTTCAGCAAAAAGCAATCCGTGATAAGGCAGTCTTTTAATGGGCGAATTTGATGTATTGAATTCATCGCTGTATTTTTCTGCTGCATCGGCTGCTTCTCAAAAAGCACAGAAGGAGCAGGGTAAACTAAAATCTGAAAAGGCAAAAAAATCTTCTTTTGAAAATATCATGAAAAAAGAAGAGGCGCTTGTGGAACTTGCAAGTTCAGGGCTTCCTATTGAGATTGCGGGGCTTTCGCTTGAAGATGCTGTGAATTACTTGAAAGATGCAGTTGATACAGCCGCAGATGCTCTTTCTGATTCTGCAAATGAAAAAAATGTTGCCGCTTTCAGAAAATCTGTTGGGCAATTCATAAAATATATTGAAAAAAATAATTACGAAATTAAAAGTCGAAAAAGATTGGGGGTTTCCCACCGAAAATCAGTTTATTTTGAGGAAAAAAGGCCTGTCGATCCGCTTTTTCAAGTCCGTGTCATAGACAAAAAACTTGATGAGCTTGCCTTGATGGTTCTGCAAAATCACGCTGATAAATTAAATTTGCTGTCAAAAATTGAAGAGATTAAAGGTCTGCTTGTGGATTTTTTGGCGGAATAAGGTATAATTAAAAACTGCAAAATATGAGTGATATTTTTGAAGAAGATATAGATGAAAACGAAAATCTTTCGTCTTTGGAAGATGATGGCGACAACAGCCACGAAGAGGAATATGTTTTTGACACACCGCTTTATGTGCTGAAACTTGATTATTCCTGCGAGACTGTTTATGCAAAAAACGAAAAGAAAATTGATGTTCGCGTTGGCGAGAAAGTTATTATTCCAACCAGATATGGTAAAGATATGGCGAAATTTATCGGACTTTCAAAAAAGCCGATTGGAATAAAGCCTGCTGATGTTGTTGTTATTGAACGGAAAGCTGATTCTGAGGATCTTGCAAAAGATGCGGAAAACAAAGAGAAGGAAAAAGAGGCTTTCGGCGTTTTTAAGGAAAAAGTTGCGCTCCATAAACTTGACATGAAGCTGATTTCTGTTCATTTTCTGGTGGATGAGCCAAAAGCGTTGTTCTTTTTCAGTTCGGAAAACCGCGTTGACTTTAGGGAACTTGTGAAAGATTTGGTGAGCGTCTTTAAGATGCGCATTGAATTGCGTCAGATTGGTGTTCGCGATGAATCCCGGATAATCGGAGGACTTGGCGCGTGCGGCAGACCATTCTGTTGCCATGGAATAAGCGACAAGTTGCGCCCGGTTTCTATCCGCATGGCAAAAGACCAGAATCTTTCTTTGAATTCTATGAAAATCAGCGGACAGTGCGGTCGTTTGTTGTGCTGCCTTTCTTATGAATTTGACTGGTACAGCGAAGCCCGCAAAAAACTTCCGGCAGAAGGCGTTCATATTTATTATGACGGAACAAATTTTAAGATTTCGGAAGTCAATCTGCTTACAAATATGGTGAAAATGCTTGGTGACGACGGTCGTTTGCTTGAGGTGAACGCAAAACGTTTTTCGCGTGAAAACAACAAGTGGAAAATCAACTGAGTTTTTTTTATAGTTGATTTTCGCCTTTTTCCAGGTTTTCCATAAAGGTGTTCAGGTCGTTCAAGGCTTCAAGGTTTGGCTTTTGGAAATTCTTTCTTTGCCTTGTCGCAGAATTGAAAAGTTTGTCCAAAAGCTCAGTGCAATTGTCAACCATGATTTCGTAGATTTTTGGAATCAATAGTTTTTTGTTTGAAAAATCCAGTCCACCTTGCCCGGATTTTGTGGAAAAGGCAAAAACATAAAGAATGCCGGTTTCTGTGTTTCGTGTCATGTAAAGAACTGCATCTGAATGGAACCGCAAGCCTTTTATTGTGAACGCAATATCTTGAACTTTTTCGTATTGGGCGATTTCCGCCATTCCTTCTGGAAGTGTTACAGAAAAATGTGAAATGCTTATGTCGTTCAGATTTCCCTGGATAATTCCGCTTTCTTCATGGGTAAATTGAAATTTGCAGTTGTTTGCGCAGACTGCACGTACATTTTTTCGTCTGCCGGCGGCTTGGTTTGCGTAAAGCATTTTTTCTATAAGCTCAAAATTATTCTTTTTTTGGTATTCAAGCTGAATGCAGCCGCAATGGATTCCAATTGTGTACAGATAAAGTTTTTCAATTGCTGCTTTTTCTGTTGGAGTTTGCCGTTTTGAATAAGTTACGCCAAATTGCGCTTCCGGATATTTTTCCTGAAGCTGACTGATAAGCCGTGGCCAAGTATTGTCCTGAAGCGGCGCATCAATGTTAAAAAATAAAATTGAATCTTTAAAAATAGAAAGAATAATATCGATTTTAATTTCTATTGGAAGAAAAATATCAGTGTCGATGAAATAACATTCATAGCCTAGAGCAAGATATTCTTCAAGGTAAGTCTGCGGAAACAAAGAACGGTCGGGCGCAATAAAGAACGTTTTTCGGCCTTTTACGATTTCATCAACGAAGTTACTCATTTTACCCCCGAAATATTCGGAATATTATATCACATAAATCTTTACTTAGGGGAAAAAATTACGTTAAAATCAAAACAATATGGAATTTACACAAGAAGCAATTGACGCATTGACCGTCAATGAAGTTGAGATTATGAAAAAGATTGCTGAGGAACTTAATATTCGTGTTCAGCAAGTTAGCGCGGTTATCAGTTTGATTCAGGAAGATTGTACAATTGCCTTTATCAGTCGTTACCGAAAAGAAAAGACAGGAAATTTGGATGAAGTTCAGGTTCGTGATTGCGATCATTTGTTCAAATCATATAAAAATCTTGAAGAACGACGCCTTGAAATTGTGAAGGGCGTTTTTGCCCAGGGAAAACTTACGGATTCGTTGTACGAGGCTATTATGTCTGCAACAACGCTTGCTGCGCTGGAGGATTTGTGGGCTCCTTTCAAAAAGAAAAAGAAGACACGTGGAATGGTTGCCCAGGAAAAAGGTCTTGAGCCTTTGGCAGATGCAATGCTTGTGATGGATGATTCGTCTATAGAAAAAGAAGCTGAAAAATATGTAAAAACAGACGCGGAAGATTCGGCTCTTAATGTTGAATCCGCAAAAGATGCTCTGGATGGCGCAAAAGATATTATTGCGGAGCGAGTTAGCCAGGAATCAGAAAACAGAACTGCAATCCATGATTTGTATATGGCGACTGGAAACATAAAATCAAAAGGAATTGTTCCAGAAGGCCAGACGGAAGAGCAGGCGATGAAAACCAGCACTTACCAGATGTATTGGGATTATGCCGAGCCGCTTAATCAGGTGAAGCCTCATAGAATTCTTGCAATGAACCGTGCTGAGCGGGAAGGGGCTTTGGAAGTTACAATCGATGTTGATGTTGATGCGGCAATTGACTTGATAACTAAAAAAACAGATACCCACAATAAATATCACAAAGAAGCGATTGAGGACGGAATTGTTCGTCTGCTTTCTCCAGCGGTTGTACGGGAAATACGTTCAAATGAATCTGATGAAGCAGATGCGCACGGAATTGGAATTTTCAGTGAAAATCTGAAAAATCTTCTGATGACACAGCCAATCAAGGGAAGCCGTGTTCTGGGCGTTGACCCTGGTTACAGAAACGGAACAAAATGCGCCGCTCTTGATGAGACTGGAAAATATCTTGGATTTTTTAAGATTTTCCAGGAGCAAGATCCAGAGGGCGCATACAAGGCAATCAATGATGCTGTTGATAAGTATGATATTCAAGTTATTGCGGTTGGAAACGGAACTGGTTCTCAGGAAGTTCAGGCGATTGTCTCTAAAGTTATAAGCGAAAATTATGCTGATTCTGATGTAAAATACACAGTTGTTGACGAATCTGGTGCTTCTGTTTATTCAGCGAGCCCGGTTGCGACAGAAGAATTCCCGGATTTGGACGTAATGGTTCGTGGTGCGATTTCTATGGGGCGACGTTTGCAGGATCCTCTTGCGGAGCTTGTAAAGATTGACCCTAAAGCAATTGGCGTTGGACTTTATCAGCATGATGTAAACCAGAAGAAACTTGCGGAACAGCTTGATGAAGTAGTTGGTTCGGTTGTAAACAATGTCGGTGTAAATTTGAACACAGCTTCTTATATGCTTTTGAAATATGTTTCTGGAATCAATACTTCAACGGCAAAAAAAATCGTTGCTTACCGCGATGCAAACGGAAAAATCTTGAGCCGCGAAGAATTGAAGAAAGTTCCTGGCGTTGGTCCAAAAGCTTTTGAGCAGTGCGCAGGATTCCTGAAGATTGCGGAAAGTGCGGATCCTTTGGACAATACTTGGGTTCACCCGGAAAATTATGCTGTTGCCCGGGAAGTTTTGCCAACTGTAAAATCTGGCGGTAAAATCGACAATGCGACACGAAAGGTGCTTTGCGAAAAATACAATATTGGCGAAACAACTTTGAATGATATAATTGATGAGCTTCAGAAACCAAATCGTGATCCTCGCGATGGTTATCCGGCTCCGATTATGCAGAAAGGCGTTGTTCAGTTTGAAGACCTTAAAGAAGGAATGAAAGTGACTGGAAAAATCAAGAATGTTGTTGATTTTGGAGCATTTGTTGATATCGGTTTGCATGAAACTGCGCTGATTCACGTTTCTGAGTTGAGCGACAATTTTGTTTCTGATCCGATGGAAGTTGTTAAAGTTGGCGATATTTTTGAGTTTACAATTATTGGTCTTGACAAAGACCGAAAACGTATTAGTCTTTCCTTGAAAAGTGATGCGGCAAACAGAATCGGAGGAAATTCTGCGGCTGCTCCAAAATCTTCTTCTGAAAGAACTGGCGAAAGACGAAAAATTGTTGTTGTAAAAAAAGGCGCAAAAACTGATTCTGGTAAAACTTTCCAGCGCAATGAAAAAAATGGTCAGCGTGGCGGCAGGAACTACGGCAGTGATGACGGAATGAGCTACAATCCATTTGCGGCTCTGTTAAAAAAATAGTTTTTGTAAATTAATTGCAAATCTGGTGCGTTTTTTTTCGCGCCAGATTTGCAGAAGTTTTAAAATTTTGGGGGAGATTTATGAAGAAATTTTCAAAATTTGCTTTTTCAGTTTTTGTTTTTACCCTCTTTTCTTGTAAATATGAAATTCCAGAAAAAGTCACTCTTGTAACTGATGCAAAATATGCTTTTACAATAGGAAACTTTTCAAAATCACTTTCGGAATATTTGTCGGTTGAAAAAATAAAAGAATACGTGAACAGTTCTGAAGACAGCAAAATAAAATATTCAGTTTACGACTACAATCCTCCAAGCAACTCAAATTTGGAAAAACCGATGCAAGATTATCTTATTGATATGACGATTGCAGAAATTCCGGTTGATATTGGCTCTTACCTTGAAAAAATGGATTTTTCTGGACTGGATTCGGAAGGAATCACACTCGGACAAAAAATAGAAATTCCTGATCTTGCGGAACGCCGCGAGTCAACAAATATCAGTTTTCCGGATATTGCGCAAAAATTTGAAGACGAGACAATAAATATTATAAATGATTTGCCGCTTCCAGAAGTTTCTATTTCAGAAGTTTCACCAAAGACTGTAGCAACAAAAATCCAAAAGCCTGATTTTAAGACCGCGACATTTTATGAAGGCGGAATAATTTTGAATATCCTGCGCACAAGCGGAGACGCAAGCCCGGATTTTAAAACGAATTTTACTTTTGAGCTTTTGTCGGATGATGGAAAAATTCTTTCAAAAGTTCAGAATGTTGATATCTCTTCTGGAAACGAAAATTGTTTTTTTGATTTGAAAAACTGCACAATTTCCAGCAATTTGAATTTAAAAATTTATGGCGAAGTTTCTGGCGGAAGCGCGGCCAATATCTGCAAATATTCTTTGAATGCAAAATTCAGTCCGGGAACAAAATTCAGCAAAATAACAGGTTTTACAGATGAGATTGGCGATTCCGGTGAGGTTGAGCAATACATAAAACTTTCCACGGATGAAACTTTTGTAAAGTGTGAAATTTCTGACGGTTCGCTGGAACTTTTTTCAAAAAAGCCTGATGGATGGACTGGCGTTACGGCAAAATTTTCTGATTCGGGAAGTATTTCCGGGGCGTTGGAACTGCCAGAAGGACGAAATCTTGTTTCTGTTGAAGATAGTTCCTCTTTTGTACATAAAAAACTTGATTTGGCTGGAAGCACTTACACAAAGGAAACTGATCCGGACGGAAAAATAACTTTTAAGGATAAAATCAGTTTTTCATGCAGCAATGCGACTTTGGTTTTTCCTTATGGCGAGCAGCCACAGGTAACGCTGGAAACCGTATGCAAAATTGCAAAGGCAAAATATGTGGTTCTGGACTTAAGTTCAAAAGAAGATTTGCTGCATTTTAGGAAAGAAACTCCATTTTCTGATGATATAACAAATTACGTGGAAGAAATGACTTTGATCAACAGCGGAATGGATATCTCCTATAAAAACACATTGCCGCGCGTTTCTGACGGCGACAATACAATCAGGCTTGAAGTTGTTTCTGGACTTTTAAAGATTGAAGATACGGACGAAAAACAAAAATCATTGTTGCCTCAAAAGTCGGAGACTTTAAAAAGCCTTTCGCCTGATGGGCAGGAAATTGTTGTTCATCCAAAAAATGAAAAAATCGATTTTGATATAAAACTTGTTCTTCCGTGCGAAGATGGAATGCCGGAAAATTATGCGGTTCTAAAAAACGTGGAATTAAACGGTGCGTATGAAATTTCTGTGACTGCAAAACCGGTTTTTGACTGGAAGAACGTAAAACTCAAAAGTCAAAATTCAGATGATGCAAAAAAAAGCGGCGAGGAAGACACTGAGCTAAGCTTTGATAAACTTTTTTCTGCTCTAAAAGATGAGCTTGGCGAAGAATCTGCATTTATTGATAATGTGAAACTTGAGCATTTTCCGCTTTACATTTATTTTCAAAAACCGGAGCTGGAAGCGCTTTCTGGAATGGATTTTTCCGGCGATATTTCTTTAAGAACGTCCGAAAGCAATTCTGTTGAAGTTTTGAAAGGAAAAAACATTGAGTCAAAAAATGTTGAAGTTCTGGAAATGGACAAAGATGGCGTTGTGATAAGCGAATTCAACGAAAAAAATGCTTCCGGCTACGCTGATATTGCGGAACTTTTTAACAACAGCAAGTCCGAAACCATAAAACTCGACTATGACGTTCAGTTTGGTGGCTTGAATGAGACAATTGAGATTACAAAAGAAAATTATGAGGCGTTAAAGGCGAGCGCGGATAAAGATATTCCGGTTTCCATAAAAGTTTCGGCGCGGCTTGTAGTTCCTCTTGCATTAAAATTGGATGCTCCAGAAGCAGATGGAAATAAAACCACGCTGAACATTTTAAAGCTTGCAAAAATTGAATCAGATGACGATTTGTTCAGCCGCAGCGAAGCCACTTCCCTTGAAGACATTGAAAAATACATTGATTTGATTCAGTCCACAAATTTGATTTACGAAGTTCATAACGGACTTTTCAGTTATTCAGAAAAAGCCAAGTCCGGTTCAATTTTGTTTGAAACGAATCTGACGGACGTAAAAATTCCAGAGTACACAATTTCCTTGCAGAAGGGAAATACAAAAATCTACACAGAAGATGTGAAAAATATGCTGCGGACATATCCGTTTGTGCCAAAAATAATCCTGACTTTGCCGGACGGAACTTTACAAATTTCAAGAAATGCGGAATTCCGGATAAATCTTGCGGTGGAAATCCATGCAAATGGAAAAGTTACTATTTTCGGAGACTGATATGAAAAAGATTTTTTTTGCGTTGATTGCGCTTTTTTGTCCGGTTTTTATTTTTTCTGCGGATGCGGATTTTAATGACTCAACATTTGGAACGGAACTTGAACCGAGCTTTGAGGCAGAAACTTATGCGGAAGAGAATTTTGAGTCCGAGCCGGATTTTGAAGATGAATTTGTAGACGAGATTGATTCTGACATTGAACCGTTGAAATCCAAAGAAAAACTGCGGATAGACATTCCAAGGCGAATTTTTGAAATTGGTTTTGACACAAATGTTGGAATCTCAAACAATTATTTTGCTGCTTCTGATATTTTAAAGAAAGAACTTGAATTTAATCTTAGAAAAATTGCCGACGAGATTGACCCTAAAGGCTTAAGTTTTGACATGGTTCTTAGCTCTGATTTTTTTATGAATTTAAACTTAAAGAACGGCGTTTCTGTTGGTGTAAGTTCCGGGCTTGAAACGAGCGGCAACGGAGTTATTTCCAAGGAATTCTTTGAATTTTTGGGTTACGGAAATGACTTGAACGAAAGAATCTCTGTGGATGGAAGTGTGGATTCAAATATTTTTGCGTATGCCAAAACCGATGTTTCTTTTGACATAAAAGGTTTTCGCGTGAATTTTGGCCCGGCGCTATTTCTTCCGCTTCTGCATATAGAAACTACAAAATTCGATTCGCATTTTGTGAACAAAAGTGACGGTTCTGTTGATGCCCGGGTTGTTGCCGCATACAAAATAAATTCATGCATGCCGATGGAACCGCTTTTTGACAAAGAATTCAAGGATTTTTTTAAGCTGAACAATTTTGACTATACAATGGGATTTGACTTGTCCAGCTCGATTGAGCATCAGATTTTGAATACGCTTGCAGGAAGGGCTTATATACGTTTGCCGATTGTTCCGGGAAGCATGAATAACACAGTTTCTTCAACTGTTGAAATGAGTTACTCCGCTGATGATATTTTTGACATGATAAAAAATGAAGGCGACAAGCTGAATTTTGATTCTGGAGAAAAAACTTACGGCACTGAAAAATATTGGATTTCAAGACCGTTCAGAACCGGCGGAGAAATTGCATGGAAACCATTCGGAAAGTACGTTAAGTTTGGCGCATTGCTCGGATTCGGGGTGAAATATCCGTGGACAAGCGAGGCAAAGGCTTATGTTGAATACAAAACTTCATTTGATGCGGCGTTGTTCAATATTTTAGGCGTGAATTTTTCTTCATCATATATAAATGAGATTTTTATTCACCAGGTAGGATTTATGTTGAACTGCCGTGTTCTGGAAATTGATTTTGGTGCTTCCGCACAAGGCGCAAGCTTCAAGAAAAGCTTCCAGGGCTCAGGTTTTGGCGCTTACACAGGCTTTAGAATCGGGTGGTAGAATAAGACTTTGCCCGAAGTTTTTACTTGTTTTTTCTATATAAAAATATTGATTTTATGGTAACAGTCTGTGAAGAAATTGCCATTTTGATAAAAATATGTAAAATATCTTTTAGTTTCTTGCCTAAAGAAAATCTTTGTTTGTGCCGACAAAATATCGAGAGATAGCGTCCATTTAAAAAAATTGTCTTGTAGTTAAAAACTGAGGGGTATTTATGAAGAGATTTTTATTGCCTGTTATTTCCATTTTTTTTCTAGTGGCAACCATTTTTTCAGCCTGCGAGGTAGGGTTGGGCGAGTCTGTTGATACTGAAAAACCTACTGTTTCTATAGAATATCCGCCTAAAAATGTTGTTATTAAGGAAGATTTTGTTATAAGCGGAAAATGCCATGATGAAACTAGCCTAAAATCTGTAACTTTGCAATTTCAGAACAGCGAAACAAAAAATGAACATAATTTTACAGCCACTTTAAGCGATGACAAAAATTCTTGGTCAGCAAAAATAAATGAATTCGACTCAGATAGTAAAAAATACCCTTTACCGGACGGAACTTACTTTGTTACAGCTATTGCAACTGACGGTTCTGGAAAAACACAGGAAGATAAATCAACTTTAAGAATCGACAATACCCCCCCCCTGTTGGTTTTGACAAATCCAAGTACCGTTTTGGATGAAAAAACTCCGCTTGAAAAAGCAGGTGGCTTTGGTGCTACGATAAAACTTCAAGGTTCTGTAAATGATTTTTCAGTTACAGATAACGACAGCGGTTCAGAGCTTGTTTTTACAGTTTTTGATGGAAATAACAACTATCTTGGTCGCAGAGAAATGAGCAATATTCCGCCTTCTCTTGGAATTATTATAGGTGAATATTCAAGTTCAACAGAAAATCTTACGGATTCAAATAAATTCTATAACACAATTTATGGTACTGCCGGCGAAGTTGTGGATACGAAATACAGAAAATTCAAAATTACTGTTTCTGATTCGGCAAGAACTTATAAAGGTGAAAATGTTGCTGCAAATGCAGATGAACGCGGAAATATAACAGAATGTTATTATTTGAAAGATGAAATTTATACAGATGTAATATATAACTTTTCAATTGGCTATTCAGAAATTTACGAAATTATAAAAAAACAAGTTGGAAAAACTGCGGAACTTTCAGACCGTGAAAAAACTGTTTTGGATACGCTTGCGCAGTTCAAGCATGAATCAGATGATGAATACGAAGATAATTCTGAAGATTCTTTGCGGACTGCGGCAACTTCTAGAGTGTTAAAAATAGCTCCAGTTGGAACATTCTCTTTGAATCCAAAAAATAACCCTAGCTATGAAATTACAAGTATCGACGCATTTGATTCAACTTCTGAAAAACCGTGGGAAGAAAAAAGTATTTCTACTTCTGGAAATATAACTTTGCTTGCAAAATGCGGTTTAAGCGAAGCTCCTTTGGATTCAGAAACTTTTAAAGTAATTCTGTTTAAAACAGATGAAAAAGGCGTTCGGCTTACGGAAACAGATGAAGACAAAAATGAAGATGTTGAAATTCCTTGTGAATGGACAAAAAACGGTTCAAATTACACAGGTCGTGTTACGTTAAGCACAAAGTATGTTCAGGTTGCGCAGTTTTACGGAATTGAACTAAAAGGTAACGATACAACAGGACTTGAATTTTATAATGGTTCAAAAATATACAGATTCCTTGTTCAAACTGGAACAACACCGCCGGATGTAAAAATAACAGGATACAGTGCGCCAAGTTCTGGTTCAACTGTTTATCTAAAAAAGAAAGAAAACTCTACAGAAGTTGTTGATTTGGTTATTTCTGGAACTGCAGAAAGCCGTTCAGGTTCTGCAAAAGGAAAAGTAACTTTATGGCCAGTTATTAATGGCAATAAAGAGCAGTATAGCAATGTAGACGAATATGGTTACACAACAAAAAGCAATACGGAAAACTCTTGGACGCTAACCATTCCTGGAAAATTATTTAATGATGAAAAAAGCGATTCGTATACAGTAACAATTTATGCGCGTGATGAAATTTCAAATGAAACTTCAAAAGAAGTTTTTGTTATTTGTGATAAAGAAAATCCAAAAATTTCAATAAATTCTGTAAATAATGTTGTTGTTTTTGATTCTGATACAACGATAAAAGTTGGTGCAAATAGTTTAGAAGCTAAAGCGAACCGTGGTTATGTAAATGAAAAAATAACGCTTTCTGGAAATGTTTCTGATAACGACGCGTTTGCAAGCGGAAGCTGGAAAGCCACTTGTGATGAAAAAGAAATAGCTACTGGAACTTTGGACTCTTCGCAGATTAAGATTGAAATTGACACAATATTAGGAACTGATGGAAAAAATCTTGAGATAAACTTTACTGCTTTAGACCGTGCTGGTAATAAAGCTAATTATGAATATAAATATGAAGACGGAAATTCTTTAATAATCAGTCAGCTTACAGATTATCCGCGGGTAAGTCTTTCTAATGCTGATTTGTCTGTTACAACGGAAGAAGGAATTCAAGTTGGAAAGAATCTTTTTGATCAGACAGGAAACAACAGAATTTCCGGTTCGATTGTTGATGATGACGGAATTGATACGGTTGAAATTTATTATTCAGAAATTGGGAATAACGAATTTAAACTTCTTTATAATGGAAAATTAAATGCCAACGGCAAAACATCATATTCATTTAATCAGGAATTAAAAGATTCTAATGGAAATGCGCTTGCAGAAGGTTTCTATAGAATAAAAATCGTTGCAAAAGATAAAAAAGCAGATTCAGAGAGCGCAAATGTAAAAACAACAGAGACGGAGCCGTTCGTTGTCTGCATAAATAATGGCGCGCCAACAATTACGTTTACGAATCCGATAAAATATTCAGATGCGTATCAGTCTGCGGCTGGATTTACAGTTACTGGTAAGGTTACAGGTGAATTTAGAAATGATAAACCTATTCATCGTGGAACGGTTGACATTTCTGTAAAAGAAGACGGAACATGGTCTGATGATGTTTTAAAAGATTCTGAAGGCAAATTTTCTAACGGTATTGAACAAGATGAATCTACTGGTGTTTACACAATAACTTATTCTGTAAAAGACAGATTCAATCGGGAAACTATTGATACTGTAACATTTAAGATTGATGAGGAAGAACCGAAACCAGAAATTACTCAAGTTTCTCCTCTTGTAACAGACTCTGAACTTTCTGTTGTTGATAAAAACTATAAAAAGGGTGCAGTGAACGGCACAATTACAGTTCAAGGTTCTGCATCGGACAATGATAAGGTTATTTCTACAGTTTTAAAGATTTGTAAAGCTAAGATAGAAAATAATAATATTGTTGGTGATGGAGATGCGATTCAAAGTCTTTCTTATGATGGAACATCTGGAAAAACTGGTGAAGCAATTTCTATTCCTGAAGGAATAACAAATACAGTAAATAACTTTAAATTTGCGGTGAATACAGAGAAACTTGCAGATAATCAAGGCATTATTTTGCGAATTGAATGTAAAGATTCAAGTGGAAATACTGGTGTTGCTGAATATCCTGTTTATGTTTGCCAGGATACAGATATTCCAACTTTAAAGTTCAATAATGGCGACGTTAATTGCACGGATGAAACAGAAATAAAAGTTGGAAACAATCTTTTTGGAATGGGCAGCAATACGCTGTATATAAATGTAACAGATGATGATGGAGTAAAATATGTAGCATATACTGTTGATGACGACAAAGAGCAAAAAACTTTGTTATCAGACGGAAGTTCTACAACTTTTAGCGCAGGAATTGATGTTTCTACGTTAGGGGAAGGCGTCCATTCTTTAAAATTTGAAGTTAAGGATGTAGATGTAGATGTAGATGTAAATAAAAAAAGTCAGAATTTTCCGAAGGAAGATGGTTCTACTATAAAAGTTGCTTATGATAATGATGTACCAGAAATTTCTGTGTTAAAATTGGGGAATGTAACTTATACTCCGGGTTGTTTTGCAAAGCAAACGTTCCAGATATCAGGAACTGTGAAAGATTCTAGTGGTATTGTTACAATTTCTGAAAAATCACAGGATGGCACAGAGTCAATTAAAATTGAAAATTGTTCATCAGTAAAAGAATGGACTACAAGTGATATTACAAATAATTCTGGAGATATTACAAAAACATTTGTTGCAAAAGATAAATATGGGCGCGAAAAAACGTTAGAAATAAAATACAAGGTTGACACAGAGGCTCCGAAATTTGTAAGTGATTATATTTATTTAACCGGAGAAACTGTAAACGGCTCAAAAACTTATAGGTTGGGTGGCAGTGATGATAAATATGATACATATAATTCTGAAAATACTTGGTTTACAGGTTCTTCATTTACTATAAAAGGTGGTGATGGAACAAGTTCAAATATTCCGGTTACTGAAACTAATGATTTTGAAATAAAACTTTATAAAGGAAGCAAAACTTCTGAAAATCTGATTTCTACAATTCAACCATCAGGAAGTAATAAAAACTTTTCTGGAAACATAGATGTTGGAATGGAAACTGATTCAACAATAATTCTTGTTGCGATTGATGAGGCTGGAAATGAATCTAATGAATTACTTATTTCTGTAAATGTTGATAAAGATGCGCCAGCTCTTGAAACTAAAGAAATTTATCTTGAAAATCCAAATGAAAATTCTTCTGCGCAACCATTGGCAGAGAAAGGATTTGTAAACAAAGATAAAGTTTATGTGAAATTTGAAGCAACTGATTCTGTCAGCAAGGTAAAAACAGTAGAAATATATAAAACTGCTGCAATGAAAGAAAAACTTGGTGAAAAAGTTTTTGAAACTCCAGTTGAAACAGCATCTGATGTAATAGAAGTTGATGTTTCTGGCTTTGATTCAAAAGAATACGATTTATATATAAAAGTTACAGATGTTGCAGGAAATGCAATTACATCAGATTTGCCAAACTTTATTTTTGATAAAAATCCGCCTGTTGTAACATATTCAAGTCCAATGGCAAATTCAGATGCAAATAAATTAATAGCAATAGAAGGTTCAATAGATGACCTTAATCCTCCTGAAACAAATTCTGGATGGAATTTGCAGCTTAAAGTAAAAAAGCCAAATTCTACTTCTTTTGAAGTGGTTTCTAGTTATGCATTTGATACAACTGTTGAAACAAGCAAATTCAAAGTTTCTGGGATTGACACAGAACAAATTGGAGAAGGAAATGCCGAATTTATTGTAATTGCAACAGATAAAGCCGGAAATACAATTAACGAATCAACAGGAAAATCTTTAATCTTAAATATTAACCAAGATTCAGATAGACCGATAATACAGTTGAATACAATTTCTACGCAAGGCACAACAACTCTTTCAAGTAGTACAATTTCAGGAACAATCAGCGATGATGATGGGATTAAATCTCTTGAAATTCAACTTGTGAAAAAATCAGATTCTGGTTATGCAAGTATAACTGAATCTGGATGGAAAAAAGCGACTTTAAATGGTTCTAACTGGACTTGCTCATATTTTGATTCTTCAAACGATATTGATGGTGACTATAAAATTTATTTTAAGGTGACTGATTCTGAAAATGGCGTTTTTGAAACTCCAGAAACAGAGCCTTCTGCTGATACCGAAAAATGGAAATGTCCAAAGATAAATTTTGAAGGAAAAAATGAAGTTTGCAATGCGGTAAAGTTTAGTATTGACTCGACTCCTCCAGTGATAAAGTTCTTTGAGTTTGCGACATCAAAAGATAATAGCAATTGGTCTGAATGGAAAGAAGTAAATAATAATCAGCTTTTTGGCGGTATAAATTACAGATATGTAAAATTCCGGGTTCTTGCCTATGATACTGTTTCCGAGCAGGATGATTTATCTGTTTCTATAAAAATTCCAGAAATAAATAGAACGTATTTATATGCAGGACAAACTAAGAGTGCTTCCGAAATAAAATTATCAAATGTTTCTGCAACTGTTGACGGTAAGACTTATTATTACTTTGAAACTTCTGGTTCAATTGATTTCAATGATAGTAATAATCTTGTTCCTACTGGTTCTTATACAATTGAAGTGGAGGCAAAAGATAAGGCTGAAAAGCCAAAAACAATGTCTTTAGGAATAATAGTTGATAATACTGCGCCGAATACAATTTCAAAATTGAATCATTCTTCATCAGAAGAATTAACAGGTGAAATTTCTCTTAGTGGACAGGTTTCTGATGATTCAAAGGCAAATTCTGGAGTTGCTGAAATGTATTACGCAGTTCCTTATAAGAGTATTACCGATCCAAATCAATTAGCAGATTCAAGTGATTCTTCTAAATCTATTGGCGAAAGATGGACTCTCATAACAGGAGATTCAAGTATTGTTTGGAGTCTAACAATAAAGCCGGAGGATATTTATTCAAAAGATGGTTCAAAAATCACAGTAAAAGATGGCTATATAGGTTATAGGAAAGGAGTGTCTGGAATTTACGAGCTTCCAGTATGGTTTAAAATTGTAGATAACGCTGGTAACATTGGTTATGTAACAGTAAATTCAGTTCGTTATAATCCAGACGCTGATAAACCTCATGCAAGCATAACGTATCCGGTTCATAATGTAGAAGATCCTGATAATAAGGAGTCTAATGATAAGAATTTTGGTTACGTTGTGATGGGTGGAACAATTCGTTTTACAGGAACTGCGGAAGATGATGAAGGAATTCAGGCTGTTTATATTCAGTTTGATATGGATGGAGATGGAAAATTTGAAAATGGAGAAGGCATTGAGGGGTGTCCTGCAGATGTTGTTGCTGTGGAAATTCCAACTTCAACAGAAAACGGTAACCCAGAAAAAGGTGTTCTTGTAAAGGGAACAAACAGCTGGAGCTATTCATTAAAAGTTTCTGATTTAAAGAATCTTCTGTATTCTTCTGAAAATAAAAAGACCTTGAATGTAAGGAGTGTAGCCCTTGATACAGGTTCAAATGACTCTCCTTTGTTAGGAGAATGGTCAGAGACTATTCATATTTCTGTAAACAATGACGTTCCAGCTTTTGAATCTGTAAGGCTTGCCCAATATTCTGGAAGTTCAGAATCTGATGTGGAAATAAAAACAGTTGAATATCAGGATGATAAATATATTTCTGGACAAAATTGGTATTTAGTTGGAACGGTCAGCAGCAATGCGGGTATTTCTAATGTTCTTGTTGAGGAGGAATCAAAGAAATCTGAAATTTCTATAGATACATCAACAGGCATGCCGCAAATTACTGATAATAATAATCTTATACTTGAAAAAAAATCTGATGGTGGAAATATAAAAGAATTGACTTATAAAATTCCTATTGAAACTTCTGGTCGATGGGAAGTAAAAATTACAGTTACAGATAATGCTTCGGACGGAAGCCAAAAAACAAATTATTCAAATTATAGTATAAACATTGATAATACTCCGCCAGCATTTTACGATACACGAAATGATTCTGAAAAAGATACGTACGGAACTATAAAACTTTATAAAGGCGAATATGGTTCGAGTGGAAAAATCCTTGATGATAAGAATTTTGTTCAGAATTCAAATAAGATATTTACGCTTGCAGGACGCGTTTCTGAAGATGGTTCTGGTTATGAAAACGTAATCTTCTATTTTAAACGAGTCCCTAAGAGTGTAACTTCTGATAATCCTATTCGCGTTTATAATCCTATGGAATCTCATGGATTAGGAAACAGAAACAACCGCACGGATATTGAAGTTGATTCTGCAACAGATGGAAAAGTTTATATTAATTCCGATTGCTTGCCTGTGCTGTATATAAATTCTGCTGTTCGGGAAGATGATAACGAATATATTCTTGCTTCTGGTTATGCAGTAAACAATAAAAACATTAGAGTTGGCGGTCTTGTAAAAATCGGTGGACTTTACAGGAAAATTACAAAAGTTGAATATTCTTCTGGAACAGTAACATTTGATTCGTCTTGTGCTGTTTCCTATAAAGAAGCGGAATTTGTTTATGGAATGGTTGTTGATAATTCAGGCGAAAGTCTGAACTATGATAATTCAATCAAGAATGATGATGGAGATGGAATGGTTGAATCATTTTCTAAGAGTGGTTCTAACTACACTTGGGATGCTTCCATAGATTCAACAAATATTCCTGATGGGCCGATTGAAATTCATGTTGTTGCATTTGATAAGGCTGGAAATTCAAACCACGGATATGTAAAAACTTCTGTAAGCAACAATGCACCAAGAATTGCTCGCGTTCGTCTTGCAACCGATTTGAACTCAAATGGTAAATATGAAGAAAATGAAATGGAAGTATTTACGTATTTGGAAGAAGATACTAAAAATTGGAATGAAACCACAAAATCATCTGGAACTGAAATTTGGAATCTTGATGGTAAAGGCTGGACTATAAAAAAGAATCTGCAAGTTGAGCCAGAATTTGTAGGTGGAACTGCACCGTTCCACTATATTTTCACAAAAGAATCAGGAATTGGAGATGCAAAAAATCTAAAATCTGCAAAAACTGGCACAGAAACAGGTTCTATAACTGAAAATAAACAGGCATTTGAAATTTTGAACGATAGTTTTGATGAATCTGAAAACTTTGAGGATGGGATAAACACCTATCAGTTCAGTTTCTGGGATTCAACAGAAGAAACAACACCATGTCAGGATTCTCAATGGACGGTTTTAAACGTTCAGTTAAAACAAGATATTGCAGATACCGTAGCTCCAAAAGTTGTAATAAAACCATTCTATTGGAACAATGATGAAGATAACAGTCTTTATCAAAATAGCCTTTCGAATGGACACATTGAACTTGAGGAAGACTGGAAAAATGCTTCAGGCTATAACTCATCTGCTACTTCTGGAGAATATGATGGCGACCCTAAAGTTTCGGGAAAAATTGTTTTGCATGGGACTGCTTATGATGACGTTTGTTTAAGCTCTTTGTGGATAAAATTTGGCAAAGATAAAGGAACTTCAACACAAAAACTTGAATTCGAAAACTATTTAAAAACAACTGGATATGGAATAAATGGAAAATATGGTGATTATGTTCAGGTGGCACATTATAATTCTTCTGAAAATAAATGGGAAATCTCTGCAGCCACAATGGATTCAACTGGCTGGGAATTTACAATAGAAGATGGTTATTTTGACCAGAATGGACATAAGGTAAACTGGACATTAAGCCTTGATACAGCAAAACTGAGTGGAGTTGCAGGCTCTGATATAGACTTTAAAATTATGGCGGTTGACCATTTGAACAATGATGCCCACAAATCAAGCGAAAACAATTCAACAGAATTAAATTCCGATGCAAGTATAAATACTGCTGATGATGTTTATAATAAACCTGCATATAGAATGGACGTTGTGCCGTATATAACTGGACTGACAACAAAACTTTCAAGCATAGAAAAGAAAAATCCGTCTGTCTATGGAAGAACAGCACTTGGAAAATATCCGGTTTATTATTACACAAAAAATGCTTCAGGCAGTGAGGAATCTGAAAAAATTGGTGTAAAAGGTTTTAATATTTCAAATGGCGCAAACGTTTATTTTGAAGGAAATGTAACAACAACGTTGGACAGTGATTTGAAATTTGAATTGCCTGCAAATGCAAAGTCTGGAAAAATTTATGTTTTTGTAAATTCCATAGAGAACCTTAACAATAAAAATTATAAGGACTCAAAAGGTTCTTATAAAAATATAAATAAAACAGGCTCTCTTTATGAAAATTATAGACATTATTACAATAGGCAGGCAAATAATGTAAACAATGATAATCTGGAAGATGATGTTGAAATTGCAATTTGGGGGATTAATTCACAATCAGCCGAATCGCCGGAAGGTGTTATTACAGAGCCTTCTATGCATATAAATCCTGTTGATGGACAGCTCGGATTCTCATTCTCTTCTGGAAATTACGGTTATTATCCGGATGGAGTGAACAACAAAGGTTCTGCTCAAACTTCTTCATTAAAATTCTGGTGTCGTGATTATACTCCTGTAAATACAATGCGCTTTATTTATGATAATCAGGGGCATATGTTTGGCGTTCATGCTGGAACAGATACTAATGCTCCAAGAAATGCGCGTTTTAGGCTTGTTTCAAGCGTGTGGGGACCTAGTTCAACTATTGATGGTGGTGATACTGACTGGCTTTGTGCTTATTCTGCAAATAACGCATTAAGGTTGGAATATATGGGACTTAATAAGTCTGGAAATATAGTGCTTAATGGTACTAGATTTCAATTCCATCCACAGTTGGTAGCTTATGCAAGTGGAAATGTAACAAATTTGTATATGTTATATTATGATTCTCTTACAAATGAACTTAGATTCCGTGCTGGAGCTATGGATAATACGAAAGCATTTGAATTTAAAGGGTGGTGGGATGAAAATACAAATATGAGTTTTGGCGATTTTCATGATGATGCTTATACAGATGGTCGTAATAAATCTTATCAGGTAACAAATTATAACCATGTTTCAGTTCTTGCAAGTTCTGCAACAACGTCTTATGCTCCTGGTATGCGTTATGCAATTGCAGTTGTTCCAGGTAGCGGTTCAACACCAGATACTGTAGTTGTTGTTTGGCATGATCCAATTCATAATACTTTGTGGTATAGTTATTTGGAAAATCCTATTGTTAACAATCATAAGAATGTTGATTCAACAACTCATGTAAATAAAAGTTGGCATACACCAACTGCGATTCTTGACGGAATCTCTGGTGGCTATTGTGCTATAGCGGTAGACCCTGATAATCATGTTCATATTGCCGCTTACAGCAAAGAAAATACTGGCTCTCTTGTGTATACATATTTAGATACATACAAATCTGATTATATTTATGAAAAGAATTCTGTATTTGTAGATAGTTATGGTGCAACAGGTCAGTATATTACAATTGATTTTGCAAAAAATGGGACAGGTACCGATGTAAGATATGTTCCATATATTGGTTATCTTATGACATCTTTGCAGTATCCAAAATATGCTTATCTTGTTGATTCGGAATCTTCTGGAAAAAATGGTGGCATTTGGTCTCCGAAACCTGGTACAGATGAAGATTACAATATGTATACAGGAGCATGGGAATCTGTGATTCTTCCAACTCAAAATGAATTTATCTTGGATGACATCTGTATTGGTGTTCTTAGAAATGCCGATGGAACTTTGAAAAATATTCCAGTCGTTACTGGAACCGATAAGTGTGGTGGAAATGGAACTTCAAATCCTGTTCTTGGATATGGTATTAACTATTCTGGACGAGGTTACATCGAAACCGCTCAGCTAAAATAATTGACTTGTTTTGAAGCCTTGGCTGCTCAAAAATTGACCAGTCAAGGTTTTTATTTGTTGAATACTTTGTGAAAATCCCATTCGAATAGAATGGGATTTTTTATGAACTATAAACTATTCAGCAAAGTTTATTTATACAGCATTTTTGTTCAGAGCGTTTACTTCTTCCAAAGAAAGCCCAGTACATTTTATAATTAAATCCGTAGTAATTTTGTTTTCAAGCATCTTTTTTGCAGTCTCGATTGCTTTCTTTCGTTCCCCGGCTAGAAGTCCACGTTTTTCGCCTCTAGCTTCGCCAAGGGCAATCCCTTCCTCCAAGCCGGCTCGTCTTGCGTCAAAAAGTGGCAGTGCATCCATCATGTAGTCGCTCCTGAAAATCTCGTTGATTTTGAGCCTTTCGACACGCTGCTCCAAGCTTTCTGTAAAAGTGTCGGAAGGCTTTCCGTTACAAAGATAACCCAAGAATCCCTTTATTTCAAGATTTTTCTCCATGGCAAAGGCGCTCGCGTTGAAGAACAGCTTATT